>ENA-ORDR01001556-ORDR01001556.1-marine-metagenome-genome-assembly--contig:-NODE-1556-length-10517-cov-4.896169_pt1 | contig 10517 bp, 9 predicted proteins | sample MGYA00240993_ERZ508538 | MGnify/ENA primary metagenome ERZ508538 (study PRJEB26207, sample SAMN05421999) | marine metagenome | isolation source: Monterey Bay, California, USA | place: USA:Monterey Bay...
TAGTAGCTGTGGTTTTATCATTAGGAGTAATGACAATTAAAAAAAGAAATAAATGAAGAAAACATTAATCATATTGATAATCTTATTTTCTGGATTAAAAACATATTCTCAAGAAAAACCAAAATTAGTAGTAGGAATTGTAGTGGATCAAATGCGTTACGATTATATCTATCGTTTTTGGGATGATTTTTCAGATAATGGATTTAAAAGATTAGTAAATGAAGGACATTTCTTTAGAAATGCGCAATTTGGGTATGTACCAACTTATACCGGACCTGGTCATGCTAGTATTTATACCGGAACAACACCTTCAGTACATGGAATAATAGCAAACGATTGGTACGATAAAAACTCTGGAGATTACATCTATTGTGCAGGCGATGGCGATATGCATACAGTTTGTAATTGCGAACAAAAAAATGTAGATGTAGTTTCTACAGATGGAAAGATGTCCCCTCATCATATGCTAACTACTACATTCGGAGACGAGTTAAAATTATTCAGTGATGAAAGTAGAGTGATTGGTATTTCCTTAAAAGATAGAGGAGCTATATTACCTGCCGGGCATGCAGCAAATGCAGCTTATTGGATGGATAGCGAAGGAAAGTGGATTACGTCTTCTTTTTATATGAATAATCTTCCAGATTATGTAGAGAAAATAAATGATAATAATCCATCACAAAATTATCTAAAAGGTGTTTGGTCTGTAAAGGGAGAGTTTTCTCATAATCTTGATGCTCTACTTTTAAGTTCTGGAGGAAGTGCTGTTAAGAAGACTCCTTTTGGAAATAGCATTCTAAAAGATCTATCAATAGAAATTATAAAAGAAGAAAAATTAGGGCAAGGAGACAATACTGATGTAATAACTATCAGCTTCTCTTCTACTGATTATATTGGCCATCAATACGGCCCACATGCTCCAGAGATAAAAGACACTTACATTAGACTAGACCAAGATATTTCTGATATTTTAAAAACTGTAGAGAAAAACATTGGATATGAGAATACTGTTCTTTTTATAACTGCTGATCATGGTGTGGTTTCTGAACCCAAAGAGCTTTTAGAAAGAAATATTCCTTCAGGATATTTTGATGGTTCTATCATGAAAACAGAATTACTTGCCCATCTAGATATTATTTACGGAAAGGCAGATTGGATAAAGAATTATTCCAATAATCATTTGTTTTTAAATCATGATTTGATTGTAGAAAGGAATATTAATTTGGAAGAAATACAAAGAAAATGCGCACAATTTTTCTTAAAGTATGAGTGGGTGAAAAACACTTATACTGCTACTCAGTTGAACGAAAATGAATATCAAAATTCATTTCATTCCTTAGTACAAAGAGGTTATAATCAAAAAAGATCTGGAGATGTAATAGTAAGTTTACAAACTGGTTGGTTAAAATCTCACTGGAAAGGTGGAGGTACAACTCATGGTTCTTCTTATAGTTATGACACACATGTTCCTCTAATTTTCTGGGGAGGCGCGATTCCTCAAGGACAAACAGACAGAAAAGTTAATATCCGTGATATTGCTCCAACAATTTCTACAATTTTAGGAACTGCATATCCTAATGGCTGTACAGGGAATCCTTTGCCAGAAGTTACCCAGTGAAAGAAATAAAAGCAGATAATTATTCTATTTGGATAGGAGAAAATTCTCTCTCCAAATTAGATGCTTCTAAATATTCTAAAATTGGAATTTTAGTAGATGAAAACACAAAAGAGTTTTGTCTTCCATTATTATCGGAGTTTAAAAAATCTATAATAATTGAGATAAAATCAGGAGAAGAAAATAAGAATATAGATACCTGTAATCTTATTTGGAAGGAACTTACAAAGAATTGTTTTGATAGAGATTCACTATTGATAAATTTAGGAGGTGGTGTAATTGGAGACATGGGTGGATTTTGTGCGTCCACCTACAAAAGAGGAATAGATTTTATTCAAATTCCTACATCTTTACTTGCAATGGTAGATGCTTCAGTTGGTGGTAAACTAGGTATTGATTTTAACGGTCTTAAAAATCAAGTAGGACTCTTTTCAAATCCAAAAACAGTAATTATAAATCCTAAATTTTTAGAAACACTATTAGAAAATGAGTTGAAATCAGGATTTGCAGAAGTTGTAAAGCATGCGCTTATTACAGATAAGAATTTATGGAATCATCTAAAAAATAGTAATCTTTTAGATTTGGATTGGGAAGAAATTATAGAAACTTCAGTTCAAATAAAAAATAAAATAGTCGTATCTGATCCTAAAGAAAGAGGAGAAAGAAGAAAACTTAATTTTGGGCATACTTTCGGACATGCAATTGAAAGTTATTATCTGCAAAAAGGAACTCCTATTTTACATGGTGAAGCAATCTTTATGGGAATAATTTTAGAATCTGAACTTTCCAGTTTATCAGTTTCAGAAAAAAATGATATAAAAAATTATATTCTTAGTAATTTCAGTTTGCCTTATACTCCCTCTAAATCAGATCTTTTAAATTTTTTAAGAAACGATAAGAAAAACAAAGAAGAAGAAATCAATTTCTCATTACTAAATACAATTGGAAATTGCACTATAAACAATTTGTTTTCAGAAGATGAATTATAAAATTTCACATCCTACAAAAGTAGTTGAATGTGAGATTAATTTACCTTCATCAAAAAGTGTTTCAAATCGCTTATTGATAATTCAATCCCTTTGTAAAGAAAACTTTACGATAGAAAATCTATCAGATTCTGATGATACAAAATACCTACAAAGAGCATTTCTTTCCCAAGAAAATATAATTGATGTAGAACATGCAGGTACTTCTTTTCGATTCTTAACTTCTTATTTATCTATTCAAAATGGACAGGAATTTATATTGACTGGTTCAGATAGAATGAAAGAAAGACCAATAAAAGAACTTGTTTCTGTTTTGCAAAAAATGGGAGCAAAAATTGAATACTTAGAGAATGAAGGGTTTCCTCCACTAAAAATAATTGGAACTGATTTGGAAGGAGGTGAAATTGAAATTGATGGAGATGTAAGTTCTCAATTTATTACATCAATTTTATTAATTGCTCCAATATTGAATCGTGGGATTCAGATGAAAATTAATGAAGAGTTAGTTTCTAAGCCTTATGTAGAGATGACTCTGAAACTAATGAAGGAATTTGGAATAGAAAGTAGTTGGGTAGATAATATTATAAGAATACAATCTCAAAATTATATTGCTAAGGACTATAAAGTAGAAGCAGATTGGTCTGCAGCTTCTTTTTGGTTTGAGATCGCATCCTTATCCGAAAGCTGCAACATAAAACTCAATGGATTACAAGAAAATTCTATTCAAGGAGACAAGAGATCTATTGAAATATTTAACAATTTAGGAGTTGATTCTATATTTGAAAACGGAAAATTAATTTTAACAAAAAATCAAACTATTTCTCCTTTTCAAACATATGATTTAATTGAAACTCCTGATTTATATCAGCCATTAAGATGTACATTATTTTCAAAAAATATTGAAGCTAATTTTTCAGGAATACAGACCTTAAAAGATAAAGAAACGAATAGAATTATGTCAGTAGAAACTGAACTAAAAAAAATTAACTCTATAAACATTATTGATACTTACAAAGATCATAGAATGGCAATGAGTTTTGCTCCACTTTGTTTAGAATTTGGGAAGTTGCAAATAAATGATGTAGAAGTTGTGAGTAAATCTTATCCTGATTTCTGGGAAGATTTGAAAAAAGCTGGGTTTACAATATCTCTTTTATCTGACTAAGACACGAAATTTCGAAAGCAACCTTTTCTTTATGCTCTTTCTTTTCAGGATTAAAATATATTCCTTTCATACCAAAATTTTGACAGGCTAAAATATCAACCACCAAATCATCTCCTATATAAATACTTTCTTCTTTAGTTGATTTTGCTAGATTTATAGCATGATTAAAAATTGCAGGATTTGGTTTCTTTACTCCAGTTTTTTCAGAGGTTATTATTTGGTTAAAATACGGTGTCAAATTTGCGTGTTTTAGTTTTGTGTGTTGAGTTTTATCAAATCCATTTGTAATTATATGTAAGATGTATTTTTCTTTTAAATAATCTAATATTTCCATTGCAAAAGGATAGAGTTTATTCTTTTTAGGGCAGATTATAATATAATCTTCCCCAATTTTTTCTGAAAGATTAAAATCATTTATTCCAAAATCTGCAAGAGTTCTTTGAAATCGTTCTCTTCTTAAATCTTTTTGTGAGATTGCGTCTACTCTGTATAAATCCCAAAGTTTCTCATTATGAATTTTGTAGGTATTAATAAACTCTTCATAATCTAAAACCCCCTTTTTTTTCAGATTATAATCATTACAAAGTTCTAAAAGTGTTTCATGAGAATTTGTTTCAAAATCCCACAGAGTTCTGTCTAAATCAAAGAAGATATGTTTAATCATCTTATTTTATTCAGATTTCTTTCCAAAAGAAAGATCTCCAGCATCTCCTAATCCAGGTACAATATAGGATTCTGCAGTCATTTCTGCGTCTTCTGCTCCAACCCATAATGTACAATCCTTAATAGGAGTATTTTGTTTTAGATAATTAATCCCTTCTGAGGAACTCATTATAGCAACGATATGTATATGTTTGGGTTTTCCTTTCCTTAAGATAGCTTCCATTGCTAGAATCATAGAAGATCCAGAAGCTAACATAGGGTCGCAGAGTATTATAGTTTTATCCTCTAAATCTGGTGATGCTAGATATTCAATTTTTATTTCAAAATCACCTCCTTTCTTATGTTTTCTATAAGCAGAAATAAAAGTATTATCCGAACTATCAAAATAATTTAGAAATCCTTGATGTAATGGAAGTCCTGCACGCAAGATGGTGGCAAGTACTGGTTTTTCAGTCATTAAACTTTCAGTTGAAATACCAAGAGGAGTAGTAATTGCTTTATTTTTATATTTCATTTTCTTACTTATCTCATAAGCAAATATTTCCCCGATTCTCTCTATGTTTCTTCTGAAACGCATGGAGTCATTTTGTATTTCTATATCTCTTATCTCTCTAATAAAATGATTAAAAATTGAGTTTTGGTTTCCTAAATTAATTATTTCCATATCACAAACTTATAAATTTCTCTACTATTTTTCTAATTGGCAGAATCTGATTCGTATGTTCTATTGATGGTCCTGCACACCAAACAGTTTTATAAGTACTACTGAAGGCAGCGTTTTCTAAACCTTTCATTCCCTTAAAATAGGTAATCATTTTTACCCATTTTTTTAGTTTTTTATTTTTACTCAGAATCTTTTCTATCCAATTTTGTGTAGTTCCTGTTTGTTGCACATAAGGAGTGTTAATTACTGTACAAGGAGTTCCAGAAATCTTAGTTGTAAAAACAATATCATCTTTTCCGTAATCTACACATGCTTGTTTGTATTTCTCAGAAATCTGAGCTTCCTCACAAGCAATAAAGGGTGACCCAATGGAAAGTCCTGAGAATCCAATTTCTAATTTCTCTGTAACTCCCTGTTTTGTTCCCACACCTCCCGCTGAAATAATAGGTAGATTACAGTTTTCAGAAATGATATTAAATAGTTCTTCTGAAGATAGATTTCCAGCATGTCCGCCTGCATTTTTATTTACAGCTATAACCGCATCTGCTCCAAGTTCTTCTACTTTTTTAGCATATTTTTCTTCTGCTACATCACAAAATACTTTTATGCCTTTGGGTTTGCATTGTTGGATTACTTGTTTAGGATTGCCAAGTGAGGTAATGATAAAATCAACTCCTAATTTTACACAACTTTCTAATTGTTTGTTTACTTTTATGTTTGATTTATTTACAATAAGGTTTATTCCTAAACCTCCAGAGGTTGTATTATTTCTTATTTCATTTATTGCATTTTCTAGTTCCTCTATCGTTCGAAAGTTTAAAGCGGGAATACAGGCTGCAATACCAGAGTTCATAGCCTCTATCATCATCTTTGTATTAGTTACTAAAAACATAGGAGCCATTATTATTGGATACTCTATATCTAGTATTTTGTTTAGTTCTTTCATCTTAAAATTTATATCTTAATTGTATTTTTAATTCTGTAAGTTTATTTCCTTCTATCTCATCCCAACCACTTTTTATTACATCTCTATCATCATAAATAGTTTCTGATAATTTTATCCAAAGGTCGGTATTTCTTACAACATTATACTTTAGTAACAAATATATTTTCTTTCCCTTACCATAGAAGGATGGAATAGAATATCCGTAAAGCACATCATTTTCATAAGCGTAGATTCTACTATCGTAGCTTTTGGTATTAAAATAAGTGTATCGTATACTAAAAGATAATTTAGAGAACATAGGTTTAAATTTCACGTCTTGATACATCATTACTCCATTTTCATTCTCATCCAAAAAATTGATTTTACATAATTCTATTCTGTTTTTAAACGTCCAACTTTCCCCTTCATTAAAAACAGAGTTAAATCTGTATGTCTCTTTGTTCTTTAGTCCGATAATAGGAGATAAACTTTCATCAGAATTAAAATTTTCTTCTTTTCCTTCTTTTTTATAACGGAAATATAACTTTGTATTTCTGTTTATTTTGTAATCAGCCTGCATAAAAAAATCTTTTCCATAACTATTTGTGTTAGTATAATATCTGAGCCATGGGTATTTGTAGTAATCTAAGTATGTCCTGAACTTCCATTTTAAGTTAGGTTTAAATTCTAATCCGCTATATAACCCTTTTTCATTTTCAGTTGCGCTTTCTGCAAAAGAATTTCCATATTTATTCTGAAAATCCTTATCATAATCTCTGTACATAAATGACGCAGACAGTGTTTTGTCAAGACCTATTAAGACACCATGTAGTTGAGCTGTTCCTCCATTTCTACTTCTTCCAAATTCTCCAAAAAAGTTTAGATTTCTATATAAATATTGATAGTCTGATGATAGTATATCATTACTATTTGTATTTAGATCATACTGATTATATACTCCTAAATTTCTATCAATATTACCAAAAGTGTAGTTATTTATGTAAGAAAGTCCCCAATTTATTTTTTTTATTTTGTAGTTAGAATGAAATCCAAAATTCTGTTCTTTTATTGCGTCTTTATCTAGTAGTTCGTTCTCAGTTCGGTGCATACCACTATTTTGTAATGAGGAATAAATCAATCCCTCTACTTCACTTGTATCCGTAATATTTGCATCTACTTTATTGTAAGAATAAAATGAAATTAGATTCCAATTCTTATTTAAGTTTAATTTAACACTAGCTCCTCTAAAAAAGTTATTTTCATCTGATGAAGTATGTGGACGAATAATGTTTCCTGTTTTCTGGATTCCGATTACTTCTGATGATTTACCAAAACTAATCCCTCCATAAATTGCTATTCCTTGTCCAAACTGAAGATTATAATCTCCAATAATTGCTGTTTCTATTTTTCCAATATTTCTGATTCTTAGGTGTGCTGAATAGAAATCATATCCATATTTTTGATAATCATCAAGAAATGTTTCTCCTTTGTCTTTTTCTGCAGTAATCCCAGCTTGTAAGTATTTATTGCTTAATCGGTATTTAAAGAGTGATTTGTTGTTACTACCTAAATAATGTTTGTCACCTAGTTCATCTTCAATGTATCCCTTCTGTTCTTGTAGAGTCCTTTCATCTCTTAATAAAATATATTGTTGAATATTCCCAAATATATTTTGTGTGTTTATAGGTTCTGTAATTCTAATAAATGGTTTTAGAAGTTTTATAGTACTTACATTAAAAGTGCTGATTGACTGTAATTCTAAATATGAAATTAATTTACCGTTTCTCTCTATATGAGAAAATAATTTTTCAATCTGATATGAGTTTAATATATGTAAGTTTTGAAGATCTTCTCTATTACACTTGTTTAGGTTGATAGGGTTCTTATAGTAGAATTCCAAGCTTTCAAAAAGTTCTGAAAAATCAATTTCTTCTTCTGAATTTTCAGCAATATCTTCTGCTATTTGTTCTAAAAAAATAGATTTTTCTTCAATATTTTGGGAATAGGAAAATGAATAAGTTATAAGAAATATAAAGATTAAAATCCACTTTTTCATAAGTTGTCAGAAAGAAGTACTTAACGAAAACTGACTACTAAAACCTAATGTCTGATGATGATATGTAGCAATATCTACAATATAATTTTTGTAATTATAAGAAAATCCAAAAGTATTTTTCTGAGAAAAACTATTATATCCTGTTCTTAAAAACATATAATTGATAATCTGATATTCTACTCCAACTTTTAGGGATAATTCATCATAATCAGTGCTTTCAGTTTCTGTGTATAAATTTACTTTTTGATTTATATTGTATTCTAATCCAATAGAGGCAACTGATGAATTCTGGTCATTCTTACTTAAGTTTAATGGGTCGTGAATAAAACTTCCTAAAATTAATTTTCTATTTAATTTTTTTTGAATACCTATTTCAAAAGTAACAAATCCCGTATTTTCATGATTCTGAATGTGAGTATTGTAATAGTCGATTTTTATTCCGGAATTAAACGTTTTTGAAAGTTGTTTAGCAAAGGATAATCCGAATTTATTTTCGTTGTACTGATTAAATCCGTATTGCTGAACGCTAAATCCAAATACTCCAGAGTTTGTAGGTATTAATCCGACAGCTGTTTTAGTGTTTAGTTCACTAAGTCCAAAATTATTTTTAACACCTATTCCAACAGAGATATTTTTACTATTTGCTCCTCCAGCTGGATTTGTAGTTGTACTCCAAATTCCTTTCTGAGTTGTGTAGCAATCTGCAATTCCTAAGCTTTGAGCAGAGTTTAAAAAGTTATTTTGTCCAAAAGAAAACAATGGGAAACATAATATTATGTAATAAAAAACAGACTTCATTTTGAGGTCTTAATTTTTCAGTTTGTTCTGAATTTGTATTCATGAACTGCTAAATCGTTATTAGCTTTTACAATCTTACTCTTTAAGTTTTCTTTATAAGAAGAAACTTTTTTGTGTATTTCTTGATTGTCAGTAGCTAAAATCTGTGCAGCTAAGATTCCAGCATTTAATGATCCGTCTAATCCTACAGTAGCAACAGGTATCCCTGGAGGCATTTGTAAAATAGAAAGGATAGAATCCCATCCATCAATTGAAATTGAAGATCTGCATGGGACTCCAATTACAGGAACAGTTGTAAATGCTGCAACTACACCAGGAAGGTGAGCAGCTCCTCCAGCTCCCGCTATTATTACTTTTATTCCGTTAGTGTGAGCGTTAGAAGCAAAATCCTCTACCATTTCTGGAGTTCTATGTGCTGAGAGAGCGTTAATTTCGAATGGAATTCCCATATCATTTAGAAATTCTGCTGCTTTCTTCATTACTGGCATATCAGATGTACTTCCCATTATTATACTTACTACTGCTTTCATATATTTATATTTGTTTTTGCAAAGATATTATAATATTCCAAATTTATCTTTTCATTATACATTATATATAGGTATCTTTATTAGTGTTTATAAATCATCATAGTATTATAGATAATATTCATTCTCCACTGTTTTGTCTAAAAACATAAAACAGAAACATAAATTAACTAAATAGAAAAATTATTTTGACATAAAGTGAACAAGTAATATCTATATTTTACAAATTCATATTATGTTTAAGAGATATAACATATTGATTATCATCCACATGAAAATTAATTTGAATTTTATTAAAAAAAATAGAAATTAATCTACTATTTATAAAAACAATATATATTTGCGACCTCTTAAAATAGAAGTAAAACACCTTCTTTTTGACGGATAAAAAAAGTTCTTTTAAAATAATATAATATTTTTCTTGAAAAGCCACTTAGAATTGAATTAATATATTATTTTTGCAGTCCTTTTTGAAAATTATTTGTATTTTTAAGAGGAAGTTCTTTGATATAATGAAGATAGAATCAAAAGATTAAAAACACATCATAAGTCAAGTCAAACTTTTATTACAACGGAGAGTTTGATCCTGGCTCAGGATGAACGCTAGCGGTAGGCCTAACACATGCAAGTCGAACGGTAACATGAGAGCTTGCTCTTGATGACGAGTGGCGGACGGGTGAGTAACACGTATACAATCTACCTTTAACTGAGGAATAGCCCAGAGAAATTTGGATTAATACCTCATAGTATTATTTTAAGGCATCTTATTATAATTAAAACTCCGGTGGTTAAAGATGAGTATGCGTTCTATTAGTTTGTTGGTGAGGTAACGGCTCACCAAGACTACGATAGATAGGGGGCCTGAGAGGGTGATCCCCCACACTGGTACTGAGACACGGACCAGACTCCTACGGGAGGCAGCAGTGAGGAATATTGCGCAATGGAGGAAACTCTGACGCAGCCATACCGCGTGTAGGAAGAATGTCCTATGGATTGTAAACTACTTTTATACAAGAAGAAACCCCAGTACGTGTACTGGGCTGACGGTATTGTAAGAATAAGCACCGGCTAACTCCGTGCCAGCAGCCGCGGTAATACGGAGGGTGCAAGCGTTATCC
>ENA-ORDR01001562-ORDR01001562.1-marine-metagenome-genome-assembly--contig:-NODE-1562-length-10499-cov-2.930819_pt1 | contig 10499 bp, 15 predicted proteins | sample MGYA00240993_ERZ508538 | MGnify/ENA primary metagenome ERZ508538 (study PRJEB26207, sample SAMN05421999) | marine metagenome | isolation source: Monterey Bay, California, USA | place: USA:Monterey Bay...
ACTGTTATCTCTTTCTGTTCACTAGTAACTGTATGTCCAGATAACTTAACAAGAAATAAAACTATCTCTTCAAGTAAGTGTCCATACAAGAACTTAATAAATGTAGGTGGAGATATGACTTCTGTATTATCAGAATCAGAGTTCATCTCATACCATAATTGTCTAGGTTGTTTACCTATGTTAGACATTCTTAGTGAAGGTTTACCACGTGGACTAGGGTGTGACCAAGAGTAGAGAATCTCTTTCATTGACTCTCCAAACTGTTCTATTGACTCTTCATCTATGTTTAGATGTTCGCCTTTTCCTAGTGCCGATAATTCATTATATATATCTTCTACTAATGTGTCAAGTGTTTTCTTATTTTTTTTCATCTTCAGTTTCCTTAAATGCTTTTATAACATCTGATGAGAATAGTTTCTGAAGATTAACTAAGAACATTCTACTAGCGTTATGGTCTCCACCGCATACAGTTTTAAAACTATCAAGGTCATCAACAATAGTTCTAAGTACATCTGTTTTAAATACAAGAGTACAGAACTCGTTGTCTCCTACACATAGGTTATGAAACCAATAGTCTGATTCGGTTGCTCTAATTCCTGATGGTTTATTCCAAGACTCATACTCTATACATATGTTACCTGTCTTCATCCACATACCTTTCTCTGATTTAACTTCTATCTTCTTACCAGTTAGCATGTCCTTTATTTTATCTTCTCTTATCTCTCCGTACTCTAAGTCAATATCAAATTTCTTTCTGTCTTCTTTAGTGGGTTTCACTCCAGTTTGCTCCTATCTTGTATTCGCCATCCAACGGACAACGAAGATTAAAATGTGTTCCGGCTTTTACTATACTCTCTACAGCTAACTGTCCTACCTTATCAGCATGACACTTAGGAACTTCTATCTGCCACTCATCATGTATGTTAGCTACGAACTTATATTCCATAGCGTTCAGTCTTAGTACATCATCTAGTAGAACCAGTCCCTGTTTCATTACGATAGCACCCGCACCTTGTAGTAAAGTGTTCAATGCTGAATGTTGGTTACGAACATATAGCTTTCTACCATCTAACCCTTTGAGATAATTTTTTGCTGAAGCTCTTTGTACTCTGTCTCTAAGAGACTTAAATGTAGGCTTATTATCAAAGAAATATTGTCTAGCTCTCTTACCATCTGATGTACTTCCTCCGACCACGCTTCCAAGTTTTTCATCTCCTGCTCCGTACATAAGTGCATAGATGAATGTCTTTGCCTTATCTCTTGATTCAAGCTTTGCAAGTTTTTGATTAGCGGTGTGTATGTCTCCATTGAGAATTTCATTTGTGTACTCCTCGTCATTCATGTAGTGAGCTAACATTCTAATCTCAAGACCAGAAGCATCAACTCCGATTAAAACATTACCTTCTTCTACAGTCCAACAGGCTCTACATTCCTTACCATAAGGACTATAGACTGCCGGTACTTGTGCCATGTTAGGATTCCTGTGTGTCATTCTTCCTGTGATAGCACCGTTAGGTATTACAAAGCCATGTACTCTTCCATCTTCTTGTACTCCTTCAACCCAAGAATCAACTTGAGCTATACGCTTTTGAAGTAGTAAGAAGTCTGCTATAAGTTTAGCTTCGTGTATGTGTGTGATTGCTGATAGAGTTTTCTCATCTACTATAGGTTGACCTGTAGGTGTAAACCTTTCAGGCTTCCAACCAAAATCAATAAGATATTCTCCTATCTGTTTACGACTACCAAGATTAAAGACTTGTAGTGTTTGTCTCATAAAAGGTTTAAAGTTATTAGTATCTATACATCTCTTGTACTCATCATCTGTAAGTCCACGCTTAGATAAGTCTCCGTCTTTCTTAATGTAAGGGGTAACTAATTTATCATCTACCCATTTAGGTTTGAATGTATTATGAACCTCATCTTCAATGGCTTGTTTCTTTTCTCTAAGTTCAGCAAGTAATAACAATGCTGATTGTAAATCAAACTTGAAACCATTTACTTCTTGTTGTTTCATTATCCTAGCTACACCTTGTTCAATAGCTATACATTGTTTAGAGAATCCTCTGCTCTCCTCTCTAAGTTTCTTTAATACTACAGCGTTGAGTTGTACATCTCTAACACAATAGTCCAACATCTCTTTAGAATAATTAAGATAGTCTGAGAAATCTATCTTATGATATCCTAATTTATAACCCCACTTCTCAAGGCTATGACCACCTTCTCTGTTAGGGTTAAACAGTCTTGATAGTACAAGAGTATCAATGACTGGTATCTTTGACAAGTCAACACCACCGAACTTCTCTACCACAGGTATGTCAAATCCAATGATGTTGTGACCTATTAAAGTATCTGCATTAGCTAACATGTCATAACCTTCTTTCAATTTATCTGGAGGGAATTTATATATCTCTCCAGTATCCATATCTTGAGCAACGATACAATGTACCAGAGTTGCTTTTAGGTCATCTGTTTCTATGTCAAATACTAAGTCCATTAAAATGCCTCGTCAAGACTAGCGTCAAAGGTTATATCTTCATCTGATATTTCAGATAGCCTACCAGTTTCTGCATCATATATAACTCTACATGCCATGCCTACATCTCCTGTGTACCTAGACTTTAAGATACGAAGCCTTGTAGTTCTTGCTTCATCCTCATCATCTGATTGTTGATTACGTTCTAATGCTATCACACAATCACTAAGTTGTCCAATACTATTAGAACCTCTTAGATGAGATAGTGATACTTCAATACCGTTCTCATGTCCTTTGTTACCATCAACTCTACGTAAGTGTGAAACCAAAATGATTCCTGCACCTGTCTCTTCTACCAAACTTCTAAGTCTAGTCATGATAGTATCAATGGCTCGTCTTTCATCTCCTTCATGTACTGCACTAACTAACATGTGTAAATGGTCAACGACCACCCACTTGCAGTCACATCCAATAATCATGAAGCGAAGCTTAGTAAAGATATCATCAATGTCATTAGTCCCAAAGTGTGAATGTACCCACACCCTGTTCTTGTTCTCTCCATCATAGAGAATATCAAACATCTTATCTAGTTCATCTTGAGAAAACTTCTCACGTTCTTGGTCAACGTACAACCTAGCGTTAGCTTCGATAGATAAGATACCATCAATGGTTCTTCTCCAGTCTTCTTCTAATGCTATGATACCTACGTTATCTGTAGTGTTCTTAATAAGATGATGTTCAAGTTCTCTTGTAACACTTGACTTACCAAGACCAGTACCACCTGTAAGAGTTACAAGTTCTCCTGCCCTAAGACCATACAATTTCTTGTTCAGTCCTTCATAAGGATAAGGAACGCTTTGTTTCTTCTCACGATTGTGAAACTTCTCACGCTGTTCAGATACATTTATAACACCAGAGGGTGTATAAACTTTAGCTGACCACCAACATTCAACAAACTCTTTGTGTCTGTTAGAACGAAGCATGTCGTTAGGGTCTTTGAATCCGTTAGGTAATGTAACTATCTTAGCCTTACTAGGTTTGAATAGTCTAGCAACTTTAATAGAAGCTTCCTTACCTGCCTTGTCATTATCAAATGCAATGATTACATTCTCAAACTCTTCAAAGAACTCAAGGCTTTCCTTGATATCCCTAACTGCTCCGTTTGCTCCACGCTTGATAGATACTACAGCCCACTTAGAACCTAAGAGTTCATAGGTAGCCATAGCATCACACTCGCCTTCTGTTATAGTGACATACTTGCCACCTTTAAATAACTGTTGACCAAACAAACCTGTATCGTTGTAACTTCCAGATAAAAAGAAATCTTTATTCCTTACGTTACGAACCTTAGTAGCTGATAGCTCATGTCCATTATAGAACGGATAGAAATGTTTAACGATATTACCTTGTAAATCATGTACACATTTAACCCCGTACTTAGTGGCTGTAGCTTGAGATATTTTTCTGTCTGTTAAGGCTGAAAATTTTCCCTCGTCTACCACATCAGGTTGTTTAGTTGTTGTTATTATCTTTTCTGTTTGCATATCCTTTCCTCCACATGCGTTAGTATAGCTCGGCATAAATTCTCCGCAACTGAAACACTTTGCTGAATCATCTTCGTTGATTCCTACAGCATCACTACTGTTGCAAAGTGGACAGGGTTGGTGTAGCTTGTCCCAAGTTTTATCCATGTTAGCCCTCACTATGAATTATGATTCGTCTGAATCTTCTACAGTTTCTTCTTCTTCTTGTTCAACGACAGCCTCTGGACTATCTTTCAATACAGATTCAAGGTTGCTTTGATGTCCTTGTGAAGCATAGTTCAATGCCTCTACTAATACATTCAATGTTCCTATCTTACTGATAGATACATTAGCACCTGCTCTCTTCTGTTCGTCCTCAATCTTTGAAACATCATAGACTGATTCGCCATCATCATTTTTAATAGTAATAATCATATTAAAATTCCTCGTTGTCTGAACTTGGTTCAGTATATTCTATTAGGTTAGTAACCTTCACAGCTATTAACTCTGCAAACGTACCATACTTTCCTGTGTAAGGTTTAATCTTCACAGTAACTTCAGAGCCATTACCAAGACTAACATCTAAAGGGTTTCCGTCTCCGTCAACTAACTTAGGTGCAGGATTGGTAGTCCCATCATGTCGTTCTACTTTTCTACTGAATGAGAAAGCGGGTTCATCATACTTAGCTTGTCCATCTCTGGTTCTTACTCTTGATAAACCTGCACCCTCTAATCTGGTAGCAGTATCTTCATCAGTCAACACAACAATTCCATACTTATGTGGCTCGAACTTAGTGTTCGGTGTGCTGACGTTAGCCCACATAGCTTTTCCTTCTACATACTCATACATATATTTACCTCCGTTGGTTTAGTTTTTAGTATTAAGTGTCATGAGTCTATCATATTTAAGAAGACTTGTCTAGTCTTTTCTTTCTTCTTCTTTCATTCAATCTATCTTTTAATATCTGTAAGTCTTCCGATAAGTCTTCCCACAATTCGTTCTTCACTGCTTGTAGTTTTCCTTTAGGTAGTTTACTTCTGATTTTAATATCAGACTTCTTAGGTAGCCAAGTTTCCCAGAACTGTTTCTCTTGGCACTCGTCTGTGTATGACCACTTGATGGTCTTGTCTAGTACTTTGGATTCAAAGTCAAACATAAATGGTAAGTCAAACTTGCTCACCCATTCTGATAATTTCATAGTAACCCTCCAGTTAAAAATTAAACGGGTAGTTTCTCAGTCCCGAAGTAACTACCAACTCCTCCAACAGCAACATAACTATCGGTTTTTATAGTGCCTGTCAACACTTGTCTTGTCCTTCCTTACTCGGACAAATTTGTAGTTAGTGCATGGTGGTATAGTTCTCATTTACTTTCATCCTTAACACGCACTTAAGACATATAAGACCAGTGGGATTTTACAAAGGCTCACTTTCTAACTACAAAGTTTAGTGGTAGTTTTTTAGTGCGAAAGATAACTACCAACTTCCTCATTAGCACCATCAACATAGATACGCTATGTGCTAGTCTGTGATAGACATGGGAGTACCATATCTAATACGATTCCAAAGTCTTCCTAAGAAAGAAGTCTCTGCATAGTATTGAATCTCATCAATAATATCTAAAGTGTCTTGGACATCAAGGTTAGATGCTACCTCAAGTATCTGCATACCTTTGTTAGACTTAGTCACAGGTATCTTCTGAGCAAAGTATAGGGCATTGCTTTCATGCACCTCATCTTTTTGCTTGTAGACTGATACCTTTTCATGATGATAAGAATTAAAGGTCTTACCAGTATCATTACCAAACCTATCTTGATAGGCTCTAACTCTTACAATATTAGCACCAAACTTATTAGCTTGATTCCATACTGCTTGAATCATAGGTGATGCATTACGAATGCTTTCAGTAGTTTGACTACCATTTTTGCTGTATATCAATTTTGACATATCTATCTCCATAGTTATTAAGGTTAATAAAGGTGGTAGTTTTTGCAGAACTACCAAACTGGTATACCACCTTTGTATTTATTTATACTCAACTTGGATATACAACTCCCATTGAGTTCTAGTTATTTGTACCCATCAACTAGCAACTGGGTATTTCAAAGACAAATCTATAGCGAATGTCTAAGTCGGGAGAGTACATGCAGTTTTATCATTTAGTTATCTTTACTGGTGTTTCTCTGTTAACCCTTGAGATTAGGTTGTATAATTTTATCTGAATATTTATCAGCTCTTTTACCTAATGTCCTGTCGTTCTGTGGGGCAAATTATAGCGTGTCTCTGCCCTGCTGTCAAGCGTTTTAATCTTTAAAACTCGAGAGGTAAAACATCATCTTCAATACTCTCGTCAGCTTCTTTAACAGCTTCACTTGGTTCAATTACAGACTCAATAAAGTCTACAATATCAAAGTGATCTTTTTCATCTAAATCAATAAACATAAGTTTCTCCTATTAAATTAATAAATTTTAATCACTGAGGTTGGATATTCTTTACAGGTACTCATCATATCTGTAAGTAATTTCATAGCAGTATCTACACTACCATGACCATTCTCAGGATTATATTCTTTTTCTGCCCAATCTTTAAACCAATCATGATTTATATCTGATTGATTAAATGTTCTAACAGCATTGTTTAAAACAAACCAAGCATCTTTACCAAGCATACCATAAAAACCATTGATACCTACTTCGCCCAAACCCTCATCTTTAAAGTTTAAAAACTGTCTAAAGAATTTAGATAAATTCCAAGTGTGATTAAACTCAGCAACAGTTCTGTTAAAAGTATCATCACCACGAACATCTTTATATTCGATTTCAAATTTAATATCATAACTCATTTTTATCTCCTAAAATTTATGAATTTTTAAAATGCTTGAACCTGCCAAGCCTGAAAATTATACCGACATCTGCCGAGGATGTCAAGCGTATAAAACTTAAAAGACTTGCACAGTCCAAACTGTACCCATCTCTATAGTGTTATCGTTTAAAAAATCGTATGTCGATCTTAAATACACCTGCTGTTTTGAAAACTTCTTGGTGTATAGAAATGACCTGTCCTCTTTAAAACAATGACGATCTTTTAAATTAAAGCCTAACTCTTTGATATACCGTAAGGCTTTTTCATTTGAGTTGAACTTTTTGGTATTAATATTTTTACTCATACTATCTCCTTATAAAGTAAATCATCAAGGCATGGTTGCCGAGACGAGACCCATTTTACGCTTTGCCGAGCATGGTGTCAAGCGTTTTCTGAACTTAAGATATATTTATAATCTTAAAAATTATAAAAACTTAAAATTTAAACTTTAAAATTAAATAAAAATTTAATAAATCTGTATCTTTTACTGTACCTTTTGTGTCATTTAAGTGACAATTTAGAAACATTTTGTGAATTTTAAGTGACATTTCCCTCAACCAACCGACTCGCACTCTTAAACTTTAAGTATCTCCCTCAACCAACCGACCACACTTTTAAATTTAAAACTCGAGTCTTAAGTTAAATTTAATTAATTTACTTACTTCTTTGGCATGGTCGACTGCAAATTAAAAGAGCTACCGAGTCTTCGAGGTAATTATAATAAACGACTTTGAACTGAAACTAAAGAAATCGAAACATAAAAAAACTCCCTAACTTCAAAAAGCTAGGGAGTCTGTAGAATTAGCTATTCTCTTTAAGGTGCAGCTTTATTTTATCAAAGTACACTTTCGGAAGTGTCTTACCCTGCAAAAGCTGATGAGCTTTTTTAAAGGTCAATCTTTGATCTTTAGCTAAAGCATACATACAACCTTGAATTTGCTTTTGTAGTTTCCAATTCATAACTTCGCCTTTCTTAGCGAACTTATACCCAAGTGCTCGACACTGAGGAAATGAAGCAGGTGCTTCAGTTCTTTCTTTGTCAAAGCTATTTATATCAAATGTATTTTCCATATTTTTCTCCTTTAGTTAATGGAATTATTAAGCTCTAGAATATAGTTTTCTAAAGCACGAAAGTCCTCTGTATCACTACAGTGGATTGCCAAGGCTTTAATGCCTATTACGCATAAATCACGAACATACATAAAAGCACTTGACAAATTGGGAAACTCGATAGTTTCGTTGTTTGAGAAATCAATTAAAATCATTATTTATCTCCTGTATAAAAACCTAATAGTAGCATGAAGATTTTGAAGTTGCAAATGCCGAAGGAGTTTTAAAGTTTTGATGGCTTCGAAAAACTTTCAAAGTTTTACAGTTTTCGATTGCCTTGTGAGAAAATCTGTAAACATTTGACACTTTAAAAGCTTTATGCTGATGTAAACTAGTTATATAGGAGAGAAATGATAGATTTTAATGATTTATCGGGCAACAGAAACTATCAAAGTTTCACAGTTTGTCAACTTGTAGTGCTTTTATGTATAGTTCGTACAAGTAATAGGTATTAAACTTGGTAATCCACTAAAAGCTAGTGATACAGAGGGCTTTCATAAAAGCTATATTCTAAACAATTCCATTAACTAAAGGACATATGGGAAATACACCGAAGATATAAATACTTCAAAGACTGAACTGATCTTCATTTCCTCAACAATTGGGTATGCTAAGAAAGGTGAAGTTATCAGGAAACTACAAAAGCTTTATAGCCCTTCAAGGTTGTATAACTATATGCTTTAGCTAAAGATCAAAGACTTCAAAACCTTTAAACATTAGCTTTTGTAGGGTCCAACACTGGAGTCTTTGTACTTTGATAGAATAAAGCTCTTAAAGATTAGAATAGCTCGGAAGACTCCCTAGCTTTTTGAAGTTAGGAATAACAAAGACGGTGGAGGTTTCGATGTTGAAGAATTCAAAGGAGGTAGGCAGGAGACCATGCCCCCTACCCTATATATCTATAGCATGGTTACACATTATACAGCAAATGGGGCATTAACCAGATAAGGACTATCTAGTTTACAGTCGGGCTATAAAGACTACAAAAACTTTATAGTCTTTAAGGTATTAATTAGAGGGTATTTAGGGGGATGTTTTAAACGAGGAGGTTCCTCTGGAGGGACTATTTGAACCCCGGGGGGCACTAAAGTTATTATACATCTGCATGACGGTTTTGTCAATAGATATGTAAAAAAACTTTAAAAGCTTGACAAGTTTCTCAGGTAAAGCTATAATAAAGAACATGGCTATATTACCAAGCATAGATAAAACTCAAATTAAAAGAGAACTAACTCCTAAACAGGAGTCTTTCCTAGAGCACCTTATAGAATGTCAGGGTGATGCTAAGAAGGCTGCAGAACTTGCAGGGTATAAAAGTCATTATCATCATGTTGTAAAGACTCTAAAATCTGAGATACTAGAACTTACTCAAGAGATTCTAGCTAACTCAGCACCTAAAGCAGCTTTTAAACTTGTAGAGATTATGGATTCTAAGAAACCTATCATACAAGCAAACAATAAGCTTACAGCAGCACAAACTCTTTTAGATAGAGTAGGTGTTACGAAGGTAGACAAAGTAGATGTTACACATAACATGAACTCAGGTGGTATTTTTCTTATGCCAGATAAAGCCCCACTTGATATAGAGGATGGAGAGTATGAAGATATTTCTGACTGAGATCGAAGCATATGGGACAACATTTGCAGGACCTAATATTATTGCTCCAACGTATGAGAAAGCAGAACAAGCTGCAGCACAGAATAACTTGGTTGTTGTTGGTGAGCTTGATAGTCTCTATGTTGATGATGAGTTAGAATCACATATTAATACTATACCTAAAGAAGAAGATAGGACAATACACTGATGTTATTAGAAAGATTACAACTTAGAAAAGGTGGTAAAGCTAAAAAGAAAAAGTCCACTGTTAATAAAGCAGGTAACTATACTAAGCCCGGACTACGTAAAAGAATATTTCAACGTATTAAAGCTGCTGCTTCACACGGTACTGCAGCCGGTAAATGGTCTGCACGTAAAGCACAAGCCCTAGCCAAAGCTTACAAGAAAGCTGGTGGAGGGTATAAGTAATGGCACTTGCTAAATCTCAAAAGTCTTTAAAAGACTGGAGCAAACAAGACTGGGGAACTAAGTCTGGTAAAAAGTCTAGTGAAACAGGTGAGAGATATCTACCAAAGAAAGCCAGAGAAGCTTTAAGTGATTCAGAGTATGCAGCTACGACAGCAAAGAAAAGAAAAGATAAGGCTGCAGGTAAACAACACTCAAAGCAACCCAAGAAGATTGCAGATAAAACAGCGAAGTATAGAATGGCTAAAGGTGGTAAAGCAGACGGTAGACTTAAACGAGCAGGAGTAAGTGGTTACAACAAACCCAAGCGTACTCCCAATCATCCCACTAAATCCCACATTGTTGTGGCTAAAGTGGGTGATAAGATTAAGACTATTAGGTTTGGTGAGCAAGGAGCTAAGACTGCAGGTAAACCGAAAGCAGGAGAGTCAGCAAAGATGAAAGCTAAACGTAAATCATTTAAAGCAAGACACAGAAAGAACATTGCCAAAGGTAAACTCTCTGCAG
>ENA-ORDR01001569-ORDR01001569.1-marine-metagenome-genome-assembly--contig:-NODE-1569-length-10476-cov-2.351765_pt1 | contig 10476 bp, 10 predicted proteins | sample MGYA00240993_ERZ508538 | MGnify/ENA primary metagenome ERZ508538 (study PRJEB26207, sample SAMN05421999) | marine metagenome | isolation source: Monterey Bay, California, USA | place: USA:Monterey Bay...
CAACTTTTGCTGGAAGTTTTATTTCTCAACTATTATAAATAAATAATGAAAAAAAATATATCTATTTTAGTTGTTTCAGTAGTGCTATTAAGTTTTTTTAGCACTTCTGAAATCAACTTTAAAGCGTGGAATCCGCCTCAACTTGGTTATAGCTATGTGAATCTTCCTGAACAAAATATTGATTTAAATTCTAGTAATGTTTCTGTTTTAGGACTAGTAACTAATTATTTTAGTAATAGTCAAAAAGTACTTTTAGGTGCTTTTTTTCCATCTATAGATATTGAGATTGAAATTGCAAATGATATTGAAATAGATGATTCTTTTACTAATAAGCAAAAAGAAATTGCTGTTAAGAAAGATTATGATAATACCCAGAGTGCTTCTAATTCTGATAATATAAGTGAAGAGCAGATACTTGCAAATGCAGAGCATGAACGTGTTTTATTTGAGATTGCAGAAGAGGAAGCTCGTTTAGCTGCTGAGGTTGCAGAGGAGGAAGCTCGTTTAGCTGCTGAGGTTGCAGATCAAATTTTAAAGGACAGCATTATATCTGCAATAGCAGAGCAGGAACGATTAGCATTGGAAGCCATTGAACAGCAAAAGTTAGTATCTGTTGAGCAAGCCAGACAAAAAGCGTTAGCAGAAGAGATGAAAAATAAGGAAATAGCAAAAGCTAAAAAAGATAAGAGACTTAAAGAAATAGCTTTTAAAGATAGCATAATGAAAAATGAGAATATTAAAGAAAATGCTAAAGAACTTATTATTGAGTATCTTAATGATAAGATTATTACTAAGAAAGATGTTGAATTTCTTCTTGAAAAATATGCTGATTCAAAGTTAAAGAAAAAGAATATTAAGGATTTTCTTAAGTAAAAAAATAAATAGTTATTTAGTTTAATGAGAACTTAAAAAAGTTCTTTACTTGAGTTTTTGCTATATCCTACTAATTGATCGTATCTTGCTCCCACAGGTTTGTAATAAACATAGATATAATAATCATTTCTTGTCTGATAATGATTTCCTTCAATAAAGTTAATGTTTTCTTTAGCACTACTATTTAACAAAGCGTACTGATAGTTGTAATAACCCTGCTTTAGTAATATCATCGTTTCATATTTCTGAGTCTCCTTATTATATAAGAGTTTAAATTCTTTATTGAATTTCCAGTCAGAGAATGATCCAATTAAATAGATTTCTTGATTACTTATTTCTTCTATCTCTAATGTGAAATGAACATTTGCATAGTCTGCTTCAGTGTTTGGATTCCATCCCTCTTGAGTTCTTATTAAGAAATTACCATTAATGTCAGGTTCAATAGAATATAGGTTGAAGGTTCTTTTATGATCATCAAAAAGGTATACATTATTAATACTGTCAAATTTAATTTCACTAATCCTATCAGATTGATATCTTAAGCTTGAAAAATCAAAATGTCTAAACTCATTATTTCCTAAAAATGTGTTTTCTGATTCGTAGTCATAAATTAGTTTCTGATTTTTGACAAATAGTGGGTGTAAATCAGTAATAATATTTTCCTCGCTATTATTTTGTTTTATGTGTACTGTAATTTCAGAGTAGGGATCCGCTATTTTAATATTATTGTAATTAATTGAAAAATCAATTTCATGTCTAGTTGCTCTAAAATCAGCAAGCGTTGCTCTTCTAATCTTTGAATCAATTACTACTTTATTGTCGAGAACCATAAATCGTTTCGTAAGAACAATATTTTTATTCTCTTCAAATATTTGAAAAATATAATTTCCAGATACTTTTGGTTTAACATTTTGATTCGGAAATTCAAACATGTAGTGAGTGTATTTCTGTACTGTGTTAAAAGAGAATTCATAATCTGAAATTGAATTAATAAAAAATCCATCTAAATACTCGCTTTCAATTAGATCGCTCTTTTCCCAATTAGAATTACAATGAATAATATTATAATAATAATCTTTTCTGTCTCCATCAAGGTCGTCAAAATGTATAGTTAGCACATCATTACTAAACAGGTTTAATATAGGTAATGAAAGGTCTAATTTGTTTTTGTTACAGACAACAGATTTTATTTTATTGTTAAAAGTTTGATTTTCATACTTTATCTCCTCTATATCAATTTCTTTCTCAACAATTAATATTTCTTTTGTAGTATTAATTTCTTCTGAAATTTCTTTTGAGCTCCAGCAAGAACATATCAAAATTGATATAGAGTAAAGGGCTAAAATAAAGTTTTGGATTTTCATTTTTTAATGTGATATTAATAGCTTTAATTGGTTGCAAATTTATATTTTTGCAACCGAAAAATCTAATTAAAAATAATGTCTAAAGAAATAAGATTAAAAAAAGGCCTAAACATAAATTTATTTGGAGATGCAGATAAAGTTTATGCTACTATTAAGCCAGCTGATATTTCAAATAAATATGTTCTTAAGCCAACTGATTTTCATGCATTAACACCAAAGTTAACTGTTAAAGAAGGCGATGATGTCGAAGCAGGATCTCCTTTATTTTTTGACAAATCAAATCCAAAAATTGTTTTTTGTAGTCCAGTAAGTGGTAAGATTTTAGAAATTATCAGAGGTGAGAAACGTAGAATTCTTGAAGTAGTAATAACTGCAGATGATGATCTTGTTTATAAGAAATTTGATGTTCCTAATTCTAAAGATTTAAATAGAAATCAAATTATTGAAACTATGTTAAGTGGTGGTGTATGGCCATTTGTTAGACAGAAACCATATGATGTTATTGCTAATCCAACTGACCTCCCCAAAGCAATTTTCATTTCTGCTTTTAAATCTACTCCGCTTTCAATTGACAATGATTTTGCTCTATACGGTATGGAAGATTTATTTCAAATAGGTTTAGATTATATTACCAAATTATCTAAGGGAAAAACACATCTTAATGTTGATGGTAATACTAATATCTCAAAAGTTTTTAGGGACGCTAAAGGTGTTCAAATAAATAAAATTTCAGGTCCACATCCTGCAGGAAATGTTGGTGTTCAGGTACACCATATAGATCCAATTAATAAAGGGGAAGTTATATGGTATCTTGAGCCTCAAGATGTAATTGCTATTGCACGTTTATTTAAAGAAGGTAGATATGATGTTTCTAGAATTGTCGCTTTAGCTGGTTCTCAAGTTTCCAAACCTAGATATTACAGGACAATATCAGGAGTCTCAGTATCGAATTTATTAACTGACAATTTAAATGATGGAGATAATAGAATTATTTCAGGAGATGTTTTGACTGGAACAAAAATAAATCTTGAAGGTAATTTAAGTTTTTATGATACTTCAATCTCTGTTATTCCTGAAGGAAATGAGCAAGAGTTCCTTGGATGGATTCTGCCTGGGCTTGATAAGTTTTCAGCTTCTAAAACTTTTTTTTCATGGCTTAATCCTAGCAAGAAATACATGATTAATTCTAATATGCATGGTGAAGAGCGAGCATATGTAGTAACGGGTAATTATGAAAAGGTATTACCAATGGATATCTATCCACTTCAGTTAATCAAAGCCATAATGATTGAAGATATTGAATTAATGGAGAATTTAGGTATTTATGAAGTTTCGACTGAAGATTTTGCACTTTGTGAATTTATTTGCACATCTAAAATTGAGGTTCAGTCAATCATTCGACATGGTTTAGATTTAGTAAGAAAAGAAAATAGTTAAAATGAAATTATTTAAAAATATTTTAGAATCTGTTAAGCCTCATTTTATTAAAGGAGGTAAACTTGAAAAAATGTATCCAGCTTATGATGCATTTGAAACATTTCTATTTGTACCAGACCATACTACTCATTCTGGATCACACATTAGAGATGCTGTTGATTTAAAAAGAACTATGGCTTTTGTAGTGATAGCACTATTGCCTTGTATTATTTTTGGTATGTGGAATATAGGTGATCAATATTTTAAAGCTATATCAGAGAGTTCTGACTTTATGAAAAATTTCATCTTCGGTTTCTGGAAATTTCTTCCACTCTTAATTGTTTCCTATGCTGTTGGTCTTTCTGTCGAGTTTGCTTTTGCAATTTCAAGAGGCCACTCTGTTAATGAGGGATATCTTGTGACAGGAATGTTAATACCTCTTATTATGCCTGTAGATGTTCCACTTTGGATGCTGGCAATTTCGGTTGTTTTTGCTGTTGTAATTGGAAAGGAGGTATTTGGAGGTACAGGAATGAATATATTAAATCCTGCCTTAACCGCTAGGGCTTTTCTATTCTTCGCTTACCCATCTTACATGTCTGGAGATAAAGTTTGGGTACATGGTGCTGGTATTGATGGCTATTCTGGAGAAACTATTTTAGGAGCATTAGCTGCTAATACAACTTCTTGGGCTAATTTACAGTGGAGTTTTAATGATGCTTTAATGGGTTTTGTACCTGGATCATTGGGAGAAACTTCTTTTATTGCAATTTTAATTGGAGCACTGATTTTAATTTTATCAGGTGTTGGTAGCTCTAGAATTATTTTGTCAACATTTATTGGAGGATATTTAACAGCATTGTTATTTAATTTGTGGGGGGTAAATGTCCTAATGTCAACTCCTGCACATATTCACCTTTTAATTGGAGGTTTTGCTTTTGGTGCCGTTTTTATGACAACTGATCCTGTTACAGCAACACAAACTAATAAGGGAAAAATTATTTATGGCCTTTTAGTTGGTTTTTTTGCAATTGTAATAAGAGTATTTAATCCTGCATATCCTGAAGGTATGATGTTAGCTATTTTATTAATGAATGTTTTCGCTCCTTTGATTGATCATTATATTGTCGGAGCTAATATTAAAAAAAGACTTAAAAGAGTAAAAGTATAATTTATGGATGTAAATAAAAATTCGTACACATTTAGTTTCGCCGCAATAATGGTAGTTGTTGTTGCAGCTTTATTATCTATTGCAGCAATTGCACTAAAACCATTTCAGTCTAAAAATGTGTTATTAGAGAAAAAACAAAATATTTTAAGTTCTGTTGGAATTAATATTGATAGAGAAGATGCTGATGTTCAGTATCCACTTTATGTTAAACAGGAGTTAGTTTTAAATGCCAATGGAGAAATAGTTGATGGTATTGCCTTTGATGTTGATTTGCAAAAAGAGTTAAAAAAAGATAAAAACCTACAACTATTACCTTTATTTATAAGTGAAGTTGATGAAAAAAAACAGTATATCATTCCATTAAGAGGAAAGGGGCTTTGGGGTCCTATATGGGGGTTTATTGCTTTAGAGGATGATTTAAATAAAGTGTTTGGTGCTGTTTTTGATCATAAGGGTGAAACTCCTGGTCTTGGAGCTGAGATTAATCGACCATTTTTTGAAGATCCTTTTGCTGGCAAAACAATTTTTGAAGATGGAGAATTAATTTCTATAAAAGTCATAAAAGGAGGGGCTCCAAAAGGAGATATGCATGGTGTAGATGGCATATCTGGTGGAACTATTACTTCCGATGGTGTATCTGACATGCTATATGAGCGTTTAAACATGTATTTGCCATACTTTTCTAAAGTAAAATCTGAAATGGATAATGATTTAAATATATCTAAAACAGATACGCTATTAACATTAAATGACATAATAATAAAATAAATTATGAGTAAAAATTCATTTTTATCTAAGAAGAATAAAATGTTGTTAAGCGATCCGCTTGATGATAATAATCCAATTACTGTACAAGTTCTAGGTATCTGTTCTGCTTTAGCAATAACTGTCCAGCTAAAGCCTGCTGTCGTTATGGCATTATCTGTTCTAGTTGTACTTTCAGTTGCTAATGTTGTGGTTTCACTAATGCGTAAAATGATTCCATCAAGAATCAGAATTATTGTTTTTCTTGTAGTTATAGCAACACTTGTTATCTTAGTTGATCAAGTTTTAAAAGCTTTCGTCTATGATGTTAGTAAGGAGCTTTCGGTCTTTGTAGGCTTGATTATAACTAACTGTATAATTTGTGGAAGACTTGAGGCTTTTGCTATGGCAAACCCTCCTGGCAAGGCATTTTTAGATGGTTTAGGCAACTCTTTTGGTTATGGTATAATACTAATTATTGTAGCATTTTTTAGAGAACTTTTAGGAGCAGGTACATTATTTGGTTATCCTGTTTTAGAGAAGTTAGGAGTTTATGATTTAGGCTACGAAAATAATGGAATGATGATCCTTCCGCCAATGGCCCTAGTTACTGTAGGTGTTTTAATTTGGTGGCAAAGAGCTAGAAATGAAAAATTAATTGAAAACTATGCTAATTCTCTTGATATAGTTACTCTAGATCAAGAAGTTCGTTCAGTTATTCAATCAAATCAAGCATTTCAGGTTGAGGGACAGTTCTCTGAAGATCGCTATAGTCAAATCTTGAGGCTTAATAGCTACAACCCAATAAGCTATGAAATAGCGCAATCAAAAGCACTTTCACAGGAGCAAATCAAACGTAATCTTAGTGAATCTAGTTTTTTATCTAAAGTTCAAAATCAGCAACTTAATGATTTAGTTTCACAGCAGCGAGAGGTTTCATATATAGCTATTTCAACTGATAAATATATTGATATTGTTGATGTCGATCAAAATCAAATTTCAGATTATTTTAATGAAAATAATTTTAATTTTGTTGAAGGTCGTAAAGTTAAAGTTGATTTTGTTGAGATGTCATTAGACAGCATTGATGAGCCAGCTAATCCAGATGAAGATACTCTTCAAAGTCTTTATGAAGATAATACTGAACTATATACTAATCCAGAGCAAAGACGTGCACAACATATATTGATTGAAGATGAGGGCCTTGCAAATGTATTGCTTGTTCAAATAAAAGAGGGTGCAGATTTTGCTGAGCTGGCCAAAGTAAACTCAGAAGATAGCTCCTCAAATGACAACGGTGGTGATTTAGGTTTCTTTGAGAAAGATTTAATGGGTGCTGAATTTGATAAAGCAGTTTTTGCTATGAATATCGGTGACATTAGCGATTTAGTTGCTACTGATTCAGGATATTTTCATATCATTAAACTTACAGATATTAAAGATGAGACTACTCAGTCATATGATGAAGTCAAGGATCAATTAGTAGCGCTTTATAAGAAAAATGCTAAACAAAAAACCCTTTTTGATTTACAAGAGGAATTTGCAAGTTTGGCTTATGAGGAGTCACTTGATATGGTTGCTGATCAGCTTGATCTCGAGATGCAAACATCTGATTTCTTTGCTCAAGGTTCAGGCGACTATGATCAAGCTTTTGTTGCTGCTGCATTTAGTGAAGAAGTTATTGAGAATAGTGAGAATTCCCAAGTATTAGAGCTTGATGGAGGAAAATTTGTGGTTTTAGCGCTTTCCTCTTTACAGCCTGAGCGCCAAAAAGAATTGAGTGAGGTCGAGGATCAAATTAGATCAATACTAAGAAATATTGCTGCTAAAAAATTGATTGATGATTTATCACTTAGTATTGCTAGTTCACTTGCGAGTGGTGATGAGGTGATGAGTAAAAAATTATTAGCGGATGTTGATTTAGAGTGGAATTCTGAGGGTTGGATTGAAAGGTCTTCAGATCTGCCTTTTAATCTTGCAAGTATTGCCTTTACGATTCCAAAGCCAGCTGATGGTGAGCATACATACAGCTCTAGAAGCGTCAATAATTCAACTTCATTAGTAATTGACTTGAGTGGTGTAAGAACTCCAGAAGAAGTTACAGACACGGGAGTTGGTGAGCTCTACTTAAGCCAAGAAAATAATGAAATGTTTGTGGCTCTTATAAAGCAGTTGCGTGAGAATGCGGAAATAAAAGTTTTTACAGATCTGCTTTAAATTATTTCGTTAAAACAACTTAATAATTTATAAATCAGGACCTTTTTCGTAAAAGTTGTAGCCTGCATCCACATAAGTAACTTCACCCGTTATTCCAGATGCTAGGTCGGAACATAAAAAGGCTGCAACATTTCCAACCTCCTCGATACTAACATTTCTCTTTAATGCTGAGCTTTCAGCAGCATGGTCTAGAAGCTTTCCAAAGCCCTTAATGCCACTGGCAGCTAATGTTTTAATTGCACCAGCGGATACAGCATTTACTCGAATACCTTTTTCAGCGCCTAAGGCAGCAGCCATATATCTCACATTAGCCTCTAAAGAAGCTTTAGCTACCCCCATTACGTTATAGTTAGGTATTGCTCTGAGAGCTCCTAAATAACTAAGAGTTAAAAGGGAGCCATTTTCATTAAGCATCGGCAACGCTGCTTTTGCAAGTGCTGTAAAGCTATAAGAAGAGATCTCATGAGCTTTAAGAAAACCTTCTCTGGTTGTAACCTCAACATAATTACCATCCAGTTCTGCTCTATCAGCAAAGGCTACAGAGTGTACCAAAATATCAAAACTTTCCCACGATTTTCTAAGCTCAATAAAGGATTGATTGATTTGCTCATCACTGGATACATCACATGGGATAACAATAGAAGAGTTACAAATTTCAGCACACTTTTCCACTCGACTTTTGAGTTTATCTGTTTGGTAGGTAAAAGCAACTTCACAGCCATTTGCTGCCATTGCTTCAGCAATTCCCCAGGCGATTGAACGATTTGAGGCAACACCAATAATAAGTGCTTTTTTACCCGTTAAAAAACCCATGAAACCTCCACAATATTTATAATACAATTACTGAATTATTATAAACACATTGACTAAATAGATGCTATTTCTTATTAATCATAAACGCTACTACCTTTTGTTTCTTGCATTGGTACTGATGGATCAATTGACAAAACAAATTTTTGTTTCGTCCTTTGATTTAGGTCAATCAATGGTGGTAAATTCCTATCTTAGCTGGACTTATTTACACAATACTGGAGCAGCCTTTAGTATCTTAGCTGATGGCGGCCCAATACAAAAAGCCTTTCTACTTAGCGTTTCAGTCTTTGTTTCTGTTGGGGTTATTATATGGATTCAAAAAACACCAATAAATTATGGTCAAAAGCTTTTAGGTCAATTCTCTTTACTCTCGGGTGCAGTTGGAAACCTAATAGATAGAGCTCAATATGGTTACGTTGTTGACTTTATTGATATGCATATAAACGGTTTTTATTGGCCAGTATTTAATTTAGCAGATAGCTTTATCTTTATTGGTGTCATACTGCTTCTATTTGAGCGCAAAAAACTGCCTAATTAATAATAGCCTTGAATTAATCTAGCAGTTGTATTCAGAAACATCTTCAATGGTAGAATATAAATGAACTTTGAACAAACTCTTTCGTTATGAAAAAAGTGCCACTACTCTTACTATTAATTTCAATGAGCTTTAGTATCAGTGCTGAGTTTAAAAAAATGGCTAATGATGGACAATTACTTGATCTTGATAGTAAAGAGTGGTCATGTGTATTGGATCAAAATAATGCCCTTTTATGGGAAATTAAAGCTGCTGAAGAGGGTCTTCAATATAGCCAAAATACCTACACCTGGTTTGATGGAGAGAGTGGCAGAGAAAATGGTGCCTTTAGTAAAAATTGTTACTGGGGAAAGAGTTGTAATACGCTTTCTTATATTGAAGATATTAATGAGGCAAAACTTTGCTCGTATTCAGATTGGCGTCTTCCAACCCGAGATGAGCTTAAATCAATAGTTAATTATTATGTTGATGGTGACATATTAATTGATTCTATATTTTTTCCAAATACTCAAATGGATACTTACTGGACTTCTGCTACTGCGAAAGATAACCCATCCCTAGCCTATGAAATTCCTTTCTTTTTTGGTGGCTCTATAGTTCGTGATAAGACTATAGGTACTCATATCAGACTTGTAAGAAGTGCTAAGTAGAGAAATAGATAACGCATTGTATGAGTCATACTCTGACGATATACCTACGCTTCTAAAGAAAATATACGCCTCAAGATCTGTCACTGAGTCTCAACTTGATATGTCTCTACCAGGACTATTAAAGCCAAATTTTGATCAACTTAATATTGCCCTTGAGTTGCTTGCAAGGGCCATTTCTGAGGACAAAAAAATCCTAATTATTGGTGACTTTGATGCTGATGGGGCTACAGCAAGTGCCGTAGCAATAAAGGCTCTTAGATTAATGGGTGCTAAGTATGTTGATTTTCTAGTACCAAATCGCTTCAAACATGGTTATGGACTGAGCCCAGAGATTGTCAATGAAGCAAAAATTGAAAAGGAGCCAGATTTAATTATTACGGTTGATAATGGCATCTCAAGTAATGACGGTACTGCACTTGCAAGATCGTTTGGAATTGACGTCATAATTACTGATCATCACTTACCACCTAAGGATCTTCCAGAGGCTAATTCAATTATTAATCCAAATCTAAGAGGTTGTGATTTTCCTTCTCAAAATAACCATTAGCAACAAGATGGGTTTTCAATGATGAAAACAAATAAAAAGATACACCAACACCAGCTAAATTTTTAGAAGGAAAATCACAACCTCTAAGGTTTGGGTTAATGATTGAATTAGCCTCTGGAAGATCCTTAGGTGGTAAGTGATGATCA
>ENA-ORDR01001570-ORDR01001570.1-marine-metagenome-genome-assembly--contig:-NODE-1570-length-10472-cov-3.616546_pt1 | contig 10472 bp, 7 predicted proteins | sample MGYA00240993_ERZ508538 | MGnify/ENA primary metagenome ERZ508538 (study PRJEB26207, sample SAMN05421999) | marine metagenome | isolation source: Monterey Bay, California, USA | place: USA:Monterey Bay...
CAGCCCAAGACTACCGCCCCCAACCACCTGACGATTCCTCGTGGGCTGATCAGTCTGGATGGCCGTGGGAAGAGTCATTGTGGCTTAGTGCTATAGCTGGGCTTGTAATAAGCATAAAAAGGATTATCAAAAACAAGAGGTGGAAAGGTGAAATAGGCATGAAGATCCGTTTCATGATCTTTGTGACTATCATTATGATACCCATACTAATTCTTCCAATGAGCGTTTTGGTTCTAATTTTTCGAGCATTGTGCCGTTGATTGAGATTCAGGTTTTAAAACGAGATCTCCAGCCTCTTCATCAAATTCATGACCGTCGTGGGAGCAAAGGTTTTGCCAGTCCTAGTGGTGATTCCTTTTTTGTTTAATTTGTTAGCGACATTCTGAAGCGTCTTCTTTCGGCAACTCGCAATCACAGAAATAAGAGTATCAGCAACACTTGCAGCCCACTTATCGGCAGAAGCGATATTCTCATCAGCTAACTTTCTGCCATGTGCGCCAAGAACTACGCCTCTTCGCTTCGCTGCTGCAAGTGCCGCTTTCGTCCTCTCAGAGATAAGACGGGCTTCCTGCTCTGCTAGCGCAGCCATAATGTGCAATGTAAATGTGTTCGCCTCAGGAAAATCCAAAGCAACAAAATCAACTTTGCTTTCCAACAATCCACTTATGAAGTGAACGTTTCTCGCCAGCCGATCTAGCTTGGCAACTACGAGTTTAGACTTTGTCTTCTTTGCAAGAGCGATTGCTTTCGCCAGCTCAGGACGATTAGACTTCTTGCCGCTTTCAACCTCGACGAATGCGCCGACCAACTCAGCAGAATTTTCTAGGGTGTAATTCTGGATAGCTGCCTCTTGAGCTTCGAGACCAAGGCCCGATTCACCTTGTCGCCTTGTGGAAACCCTTGTGTAGGTAACGATCTTCATCTTTTTTAAATCTTGGTTGTCGGTTTACCTTTAAAATTCCTCTGAAAAAAGGATCCGTCTATTCTCCAGCAGCTTCATGGATGATCTTCGCCGCCGCTTCCAGTGCCATCGCAACAGTCAGTTGTCTTGGGTAAAGTTTCATAAGCTCCGCTGCGAGTGTTTCTTGGTCTGTCATGTGGGAAGTTTAGTACTTCCCGAAAGGAGTACAAGTCCGTTCACAAATTTTGCACCACTTTTGCACCCTAAATTTTCCCGATTACCTCATTTTATGTTTTATGTTTTTACGAAAACCGGCTGAACTCTCCTTGCTGTAGCAGCCTTTAGCTTCTTGCCACTGAGCTCTTTTTCCTATGGCGACTGCATGCTGATTATCTGAGTATCTTTTTAATCTGCTTCGAGTCCATAGTTTGTGATCTGATCCGAGGGAAGATAATGTAATGTGCTTCTAAAAGAACAATTGATGATCGCTAAGCCTCTTCCCCTCAGATTCTTCATCTCACATTTTGTCATTGTTTCGACATTTGCATTGCTAGGCGCTCCGCCGACTGCCATCCAAACTCCGCACCGCCAACAGGTGCCGCATACCACCAAGAATGGTAAACTTCTCACCAAGTATGATCCCAAAAGTTCATTTTTCCCGATCGGCCAGTGGGGGGTTCCGGAATCGCGCGTTTATAAAGGGATCGATTACCGCTGGCATCATCTGGTCAAGGCAGGATACAACACCGTATGGCCGTGGGCGATGGGTGGCTACTCCAGTGAGGAGCAGTTAGCGCAGGCTGCCAAACACAAGCTACAAGTAGTAATCATGCGCCGCCCACGAGGAGAAGCGCTGCTCCGCATTAAAGACTCCCCTAACCTGTTTGGGATCGTCTGGCAGGACGAACCCTTGATCAATTTCGGGGTCGAGCCCGAAAAACAAAAGCCCAAACAAGCCGAATTCCTTGCCTATAAGCAGGAAGTTACCGATGTCGCCCCCGACTTACCAGTGTTCGTTAACACCGCGTCATGGATGGTAGGCAATGGGCGGGACCCTTGGATCGCTTGGCATAAGATGGGAGACCTAAGTTGCCATGACAACTATGTGATCTGGCCTGAAACGCGATCACTCAATCTAGGATCATATGGCACCGAAAAAAACGGGATTGCGGATGCGACTTCGTTAGCGGTTCAGGTGACTGAAGGAAAGAAACCGGTGTGGCTGGTCGTTGGCGCCTTTGAAAGCGACACACCACCAAATTCGAAATTCCCATTCCGATATCCTACGCCAATGCAACTACGTGGGATGGTTTACACTGGCATCATCCATGGAGCGACCGGCATCACATACTACGCTTGGGATAGCAATATTACCCGTTTCGGTATGGCACCTGATATCCGCACCGAAATCCCTGGCCGTCCGCGGGCAACCACTACTCAAGCCATTACCGCCAAGGCGCTGTGGGAGACCGCCGCCGCGGTTAACCGTGAACTCCAGGAGCTGGCGCCCGCGATTCTATCTCCCACCGTAGGAGACGAGGTCGGCTACCAGGTCTCATTCAAGGGCACCGCGATCACCCCCTCACCACTTCGCACTCTTTTAAAACATAGCCCCAACGGCGGCTTTATCCTGATCACCGTCAATATGGACAACACTGTCATAACTGGCCAATTCGAATTCGATCAACCTCTTGAAGAACCCAATTTGATATTTGGCAATAGCAACGAAATACCACTCGATGAAGGAGGGCGCTCGTTTAGCCTCTCTTATGAACCCTTTCAAGTAAGGGTTGTTCAATTGAAATTCCACCAAGGGAACACCGATTGCAAGTAGGTAGCGTTTCCACTAGAGTATCGGCGTGGCGTTTGATCTCACTTCCTTTTTTAAAGATCCGGATTGGTTCCACCGATTTGATGAGTACGTTCTCGCCCAAGGAAAAAAACTCTCATCCCCACGATTCCTTTCCGCACTGAATCTTGAAAAAGTTGATGATGGCTACCTCCTCACCGCCCGCTCCGACGAACATGACGCGGAGATCAACCTATGGCCAGAATCTGATTCACGATGGGGATTCGACTCATCTTGCACCTGCCAATTTGGTTCATTTTGTCCACACGCGGCTGCCGCGTTACTCCGCGCCTCCCGGCCCAACACTCTAGCGCGCCTCATGCGGGGAGGCGGCACGACACCATCAACTACTCAACTCCAAAAAGAAGAGGCTGTGGTCGTAAAAGACGACAAAATCTACAAGCCCACCTTTCATCTGGAAGTCGCCGAAGAACCCGCGCGCGCGCGGGTGGTCCAGCTCCTCCTGCAAGCCCTCAAAATGAAACAACGAGAGACTTGGCTCGTGGCTCGTCCATCTGTTCACTATGGCCCGCACAACTTTCCTCTCATCAAGACGAGTAGCGAATCTCAAGTAAGTCGGGATAAGCCCGCCGAATTTCGTGCCATCGAACAACTCACCAAACTAGGCCTTACCAATCTCTCCACCAATCCGACCTACCGCTTCCTTCTCTCCCTAGCTAAAAAACAATCCTCTGAGCTCTCTGTAGAAGGCTGCTGGTTTCCAGATCCCCATCTTTCCACTCCATCTGTTTATTGGCCTTGGTTTCGAGCCAAAGCTGCTCGCATGCTTGCTGAAGCCGAATGGCAAATTACGATCGATGAAAACTTCGGCCATGATGTTCATGAACTCTCTGATGATGAAATAGAGGCTTCCCTTGTCCCCGCTCCGGGAGGCTGGTTCACCCTCTCCGTTGGTATCGATCTTGATGGTGAACGCCTTGATCTCCTTCCCATCCTCACCAGCCTACTTGACAGCGACACGATCGAACAACTCCAAGAACTAGACGACAACGAGCCTCACCTCATCTACCTCCCCAACGGAGGAGCTTTGCAAGTTCCCGCCGGTCGACTACGAGCCATTCTCCATCACCTCGCTGCCCTCACCGATCCCAAGGCTCCCTCACTGCACCCACTCGATGCCACCGCGCTCCTTGAGGATGAGGCCCTTCCTATAGACCCACCCGCCGAACTCAAAGGCCTTCGCTCCCGCCTTCTAAATAAACAGAAAAAAACGGAGGAATTCATTCCACCCGAAAGTTTAAATGCCGAACTTCGAGACTACCAAAAAACGGGCACCGAGTGGATGAACTTCCTCTCCAGCCATGAACTCAACGGCATTCTGGCAGATGATATGGGGCTGGGGAAAACCCTACAGACCCTCACCCACATCTTGCAACTTAAAGCCGAAGGTAAGAACGGCCCTGTTCTGGTGGTTGCGCCTACCTCAGTAGTTCCGAATTGGCTCGCCGAAACCAAAAAATTTACACCATCACTCCGCGCCATCATTCTCCACGGGCCACAGAGAAAAAAACTCTTCACCCACATCCCACACGCGGACCTCGTTCTCACCTCTTTTGCTCTTTTACAACGCGACGTCATCGATCTCAAAAAGCACAACTTCCAGCTCGTCGTTCTCGACGAAGCTCAGCACATCAAAAACCCATCCGCTAAAGTTAGCCAAGCTGCTTGCGAACTCAAATCCCGCCAGCGGCTCTGCCTCTCAGGTACTCCAGTCGAAAATAATCTCGGCGAACTTTGGTCACTCTTCCGTTTTCTCATGCCCGGCTTTCTTGGCCCACTCGAACGCTTTCGCCGGAACTACCAAAACCCCATCGAAAAAGATAATGATGAAGAACGCCGTGAGTTCCTCCGTGCTCGTCTTGGTCCACTCATCCTGCGCCGCACCAAAGACCAAGTTGCCACCGAACTCCCACCTAAAACAATCCTTGTCCATCCTGTCGACCTTAACTCCGCCCAACGTGACCTTTATGAAACCGTCCGTGCAACCATGGATAAACAAGTTCGCGAAGCGATTGCCGCCCGCGGTTTAGAGCAATCGCAATTCGCCATCCTTGATGCACTCCTCAAGCTGCGCCAAATCTGCTGCCACCCCGCTCTCCTTAAACTCCAAACCGAAGAGGCAAAAAAAGCAAAGCGATCTGCAAAGCTCGATTATCTTTTTGAACTTCTCGACACCCTCTTTGCGGAAGGCCGCCGCGTCCTGCTATTCTCTCAGTTCACTTCCATGCTCGAATTAATCGAGCGTGAGTTAAACGTCCGAAGACACTCATATCTGAAGCTTACCGGAGAGTCAAAAGACCGCGGTAATTTGGTCGAGCGTTTCCAAAACGAAAATATTCCTATCTTTCTCATCTCCCTCAAAGCCGGCGGGACTGGCCTCAACCTGACTGCCGCCGATACCGTGATCCACTTTGACCCATGGTGGAATCCCGCAGCTGAAGCACAAGCTACCGACCGAGCTTACCGTATCGGGCAAGACAAACCCGTCTTCGTTCACAAACTCATCTGCTCCGGCACAGTCGAAGATCGCATTCACCAACTTCAGCAAAAGAAAGCTCTTCTTGCCGACTCCCTCCTCTCTGGGGCAGTCAAAGCCACCCCTGACGCGGATTCCCTTCGTGAACTCCTCAAGCCGCTGGCCTAAAAGCAAGCGCTCAGTCTCATCTCGGAATTTGAATTTTCCTCTACGGTTTCAAAAAATACAATTCACCTCACCTGCGCTCAATAAAATGTGCTAAAGTGAATCGTTTCGTGAAAACTTCCCTGTTTGAACCTCATAACCTTCTTCCTTCGGATGGCGAGGCTATCAATTACGGCCCCATTTTTTCGGTGAAAGAGTCTGATCAATTCTTCAATAAACTCATGTCGGGCCTGCCATGGAGAAGCGATCTCATCAAAATGTTTGGGAAGACCATCACAACCACACGGAAAGTTGTCTGGGTCGGTGACGATGGCCTCGACTACACTTACTCCGGAGCCACTAAACGCCCCCTTCCCTGGACGCCTCTTCTCAAACAGCTGAAAAATAGGGTAGAGGAGCAGCTTGGAGAGTCTTTTAATTCCTGCCTTCTTAACCTCTACCACGATGGTGGCGAGGGGATGTCGTGGCATCGCGACAACGAATCGACCATTATTCCCCTTTCAACTATTGCTAGTCTGAGCTTTGGAGCAAAGCGACGATTCCACTTCAAACACATCAAAACCAAGGAGCGTATCACCACCGAACTTGAACACGGTAGCCTCCTCGTCATGGCTGGTGAGATTCAGAGCCATTGGCTCCACGCCCTTCCCAAGAGTAAAACAATCGCCTCGCCCCGCATCAACCTGACCTTCCGCAAAATGAAACCCTTATAAGTTTGGGTCCCATCACCCTTTGCGAACACCCCGTCCGAAGAAAGATCAAATCGTCACTCAAGCTAACACCACTTGAGAAAGCTTAATTTACTACCTCTTTGAAATTATCAAGGTAGCTTCGTCCCAATGTCTGATCTTTCTCCTCTCTGGCAATTTGGAATTTCTGATTTTTCAACGAGTGAGCCACTCAAAAACGGTGAGTTGATCATAGCCAATGGTCTTGATTTCATTGAGCCCGGCCTCGCAAAAGTAGCCGCAATGTCCGAGGAAAGTTTCCTAACGGCAGCCACTCGACTCAACGCCGCAGACGTGCCGGTCCTTTCGGCCAACTGGTTCCTTCCCCCAAATTTAAAGGTCGTCGGCCCTGAAGTTGATGATGAAACATCCCTCGGCTTTTTACAACTCGCCCTCGGTCGGGCTGCTCATCTTGGAGCTAAAGCCGTCGTTTTTGGAAGCCCCGGCTCACGTTCCATTCCATCCGGATGGGCTGAAACAGAAGCCCACAAACAAATGATTCGATTCTGTCGTATGGCTGCCGAAGTGATTCAAGAGAACCACTTTGACCTCCGAATTGCCGTCGAGCACGTCAATCACACCGAAACCAACTTCCTCAACACCTTTGCACAGGCTCTTGCCATCACCCGAGAGATTGACCGCCCCGAAATTGGTCTAGCTGCCGATTTCTATCACTTTGCGATGGAAGGAGAAGGCAGCGATGTGATGCGAGAAGCAGCCGACTTGATCTGTGCGGTCCAGCTCGCCAACCCTAACGGACGCTGCTTCCCAAAACCTGAGGCCAATATTCCCGGAATCGACGCCTTTTTCGAACATCTCGCCGGCATTGGATATCGGGGTGGTATTTCGGTAGAAGCTACGGTGGGTAAGGACTTCGCCGCCGATTGCGCGGCCGCGACCCAATTTTTTGAAAACCACTGCCGCTAGCTCGCGTTAATTGGAGATGCGCGCTCTCTCGCTCACACTCTTTGGGATTACCTTGGCCTCAGCTGATCCACTCACCTTCAATACCACTCCCCTTGGGCAAAAAGATCGCCCCATCATTCTAAGGACCTACGTTCCCGATCCAGGACTGGATCCAGCAGTCCTTTCGAATCATGGCGAAGCCTCCAAATCGCCCAAATACAGCCCCAATAGTGGTCGTGACGTTGGGGGAGAATACCGTATGATGAAAGTCATTCCCGCGGCGATTGCCGTAAACCACGGCCCTGCACTTTCCTACGTTTGGGACACCACTGAATGCCGACTCCTTTATAGCTGGCAGGGCGGGTTTCTCGATCTCTATCCCTACTGGGGTGAGGAAAACCGGGGTGGACGACGTTCTTTCGACTACGGCGCACGCCTCATCGGAAACCTTTTTTACATGGCTCAACCCATCAAAAGAGAGAAGCCAACCTTCATCGGATATGATCTCTCGGATCAGGGAGTTCCCACCTTCCACTACAAGCTCGGTGACACTAAATACGCCGAAACCATCCTCCCGAACGATCGCCAATATTCCTTCGTGATCAATCAAGACTCCGAAAAATCGACGATCCAAGGTAAGCTGATTTCAAAACACCAAGGCTTTGACCGTAATCTAAAAATTAAATCCGCTACCGCAAAAGCCGGACAACAAGTCTTCGGCGCCTATGGATGTGTTGCTTGTCATTCGGCCGATGGATCGAAAGGCCACGGCCCTAGTCTAAAAAACCTCGCCGGATCAACCCGGCCAATCGAGGGAAACGACCCCGTTCTTGCAGACGCCGCATATCTCACCGAATCCATTAAGAACCCCAATGCTAAAACCGCACAAGGATACCCACCCGGCTATATGCCGCCTTACCAACTCAAGGACAAGGAAATCGAATCCCTAGTGCTCTACATTCAATCTCTCGCTAAATGAAATACTCTCTCCTTTTCACCCTTCTCTCCACTCCTCTCCTCGCAGCTTCCTACAAGGTTGAGGATATCAAGTTCCCTCCCAGTGTTCCCCCAGAAGTAGGTGGGATCGACTTCGCCCCTGACGGCACCCTCTTTGCGGTTCTGCGCCGTGGCGATGTCATGCGAGCAAGACCCGCCACCGACCCTACTAAGTGGAAATGGGAACTTTTTGCCACGGGCTTTCACAACGGTTGCGGCATCGATGCCGTTTCCCATGACAAGGTTCGTGTTACCCAAATGGCCGACTTTACCGAAGCAACCGATACCAACAACGATGGTATCGCCGATCAATATCGTATCTTCGCGGCCGGCTGGGGGCTCTCCGGAAACTACCACGAAACCAACGCCATCGCTGAAGATGGTAAAGGTGGATACTATATTGCCATCGGCACCGCCTCACACAATGGACCCACCGCCGAACACACCCTTGGCGAGTATTCTAAATTCGGCCGGCGCGGCCGAAACTTCGCCTCCGTGAAATGGCGCGGCTGTACTCTTTATTGCGATCCAAAAGGAACCCTCTCACCCTTTTGCTTTGGCTTCCGGATGCACAACGGCATCCACCAAGATTCGGCCGGCAACCTATGGTGTGGCGACAATCAAGGCGATTGGCGTGCCACCACTCCACTCTATCACCTAGAAAAGGGTAATTTTTACGGCCACCCCAGCGCCCTTGTTTGGGATGAACGCTGGCCTGAGGATAAGGATCCACTCCACACCTACCGCGAAGATCTCGAGGCCTACAACAAACATCGTACTTGGCCTTCAGTGCAGATTCCTCACCGCGAAATGAATCGCTCAGCTGGCGAACCTTACGAAATCCCCAAAAACTTTCCTCACTTCCCCGGCCAGATGCTCTTACCAGACAACAACAGTAAGCGCATCACTCGTATCATGTTGGAAAAAGTGAACGGCAAGTTCCAGGGAGCCTGCACCCACTTCCTTAATGGTGGAGGTCTTCGCAGTGGAAACCACCGCATCCGTTTCAGCTCGGACCAACAGCAAATCTACGTCGGCCAAACTGTCCGCGGCTGGGGGAAAGAAGCAGAGGGATTACAACGCATCACCCCGAACGGTAACGAACCCTTCGACATCACCGCCTTCAAAATCACTCCTCAAGGCTTTGAAATTACTTTTACTCGTGAGCTTGAGAAAGATCTAGCCGCGAAAGATCTCAAGTTTAAATCCTTCACTTATCAATCGAAGTGGACCTACGGATCCCCTCAGGAAAATATAACCGATAACCAAGTTCAGAGTGTTAAGCACCTCAGCGCAAAAACCGTCGAAGTGACGCTGGATAAATTCAAACCTGGCCGAGTTTATCAACTCGACCTTGAAGAATTAAAATCAAAAGACGGCGATGAAATCCAAAATCGTCTTTTTTACTACACCGCAAATCAGCTCCCCTGAGCTCTGCCCTGGGCTTAAAAAGGATGGCAGAAATTTTTCCTCCAAAACTATACCAAGCCGCTCATCGTTCCCGTTGAGGTCGCGAATTTCTCAGCTTCCATTCCTAGGTTTTGCAACATCGAAAGGTAGAGGTTTGGCAGCGGATAATTGTTGGTATTGCTGAAGCCGAGGTGCTGACCATGCTTGTAGCCGCCCCCACCAAAGAGAACCGGCATATTACGGTTATCATGGGAAGAAGCATTTCCAAGATTTGAGGTCAGCAGAACCATCGTGTCATCGATTAAATTCGCATCCTGAAGTTTGCGGAGGAAATCACCCCAGCGGTCGACGGTCGCTTGCTCTACGATGGCAAGCTGGTCGAGCTTCTCACCACTCTGGCCATGGTGCGAAAGCGAGTGGTAGGATTCATCAACACCTTTAAGCCCACGCACCGAAGTATCAGGACAATGAAGAGTCACAAAGCGAGTCGAGTCAGTTTGGAGAGACAAGAAGACTGTATCAAGAAAGGCGCGCATTATGTCAGGCGCGTTGTTTCGGTCCGGGCTTTCGGGTTCCTTCCCGACTTTAGGTTTTGGTTTGTCAATCCAAGCCTCATTAGCTTCAAGGCGAAGTTCAAGCTCACGAACCGATGTAAACCACTCGTCGAGCTTCTCGCGGTCTCCGGGACCAACCCGCCGCTCGAGCGCTTTGGTCTCGGAACGAACGATGTCCATAATGGATTTTCCACCGCTCGCAATATCACGCTGACGCTTTTTGGCGTCCGGTGAATCATTGGCGAAAAGAGCGGTAAAAAGTTTTTTAGGATTATCAATGGCCGGAATCATAGCACCACTCTCCGAGTAAGAAGGCGACCGATGACTCGAGGTACTAAGAACCAACGAGGGGAAGCGAGTTTTATCTCCCATGTATTTCGCCATGTGCTGATCGAGAGAAATCGTATTTTTACTATTACTTCCGCGGCCCATCGGACAGGCTGAAAAAATGGAAGCTTCGGCAGTG
>ENA-ORDR01001572-ORDR01001572.1-marine-metagenome-genome-assembly--contig:-NODE-1572-length-10461-cov-3.198575_pt1 | contig 10461 bp, 9 predicted proteins | sample MGYA00240993_ERZ508538 | MGnify/ENA primary metagenome ERZ508538 (study PRJEB26207, sample SAMN05421999) | marine metagenome | isolation source: Monterey Bay, California, USA | place: USA:Monterey Bay...
TAATGGCATTAGCTATAGTTGATTTGCCAGATCCCGACTCACCAACAATACCTAATATTTCACCTCTCTCTAGTGTAAAATTAACATTACTGCTTGCAATGATAGTTTCTTTTCTAGTTTTATAACTAATATTTAAATTTTTAATTTCTAATAAACTCATCTCTTTTTTAATTTTGGATTTAAGGCATCTCTCATCCAATCTCCTAAAAGATTAATAGATAAAGCTAAGACTACAAGAAAAATAGCAGGGAAAAACGTTATCCACCATTCACCAGAAAATAAAAAATTATTTCCAAATCTAATAAGTGTTCCTAAAGATGGTGTTGTAGGTGGTACCCCAACTCCTAAAAAACTCAATGTAGATTCTGTAATGATAGCTAAAGCTAAACCAATGGTTGCAATTACAAGTATAGGTCTAAGAATATTAGGTAGTATATGTTTAAACATTATTATTATATTAGATAATCCAATGATCCTAGATGCAGAAACATACTCTTTGTTTTTTTCAACAAGAGTTGATGCTCTGGTGACTCTAGCAAACTGTGGCCATTCAGAAATACCAATCGCAAAAATTAAAACATATATAGCCATCTCATCATGCATAGATCGCGAAATTATTGCCCTAGCTATTCCATCTACTAACAAAGCCATCAAAATAGTTGGGATTGTTAATTGTATATCAGTAATACGCATTACAATTATTTCATACCTACCACCTATATATCCTGCTGTTACGCCTAAAAAGACCCCTAATATCATAGCAAAAAAAATTGAAGCAAAACCAACAATTAGAGAAATTCTAGAACCATATATCATTGTAGAAAACATATCCCTTCCCTGCTGATCAGTTCCTAAAAAGAAACTTGCACTTCCTCCCTCTGACCATATGGGAGGAGTAAAAGCATCCATCAAAGAAACACTTGCAGGATCAAAAGGGTTATAAGGTGCAACTATTCCTGCAAAAAAAGAGCAAAGGAAAATTATAAAAAAAATACTCGATGAAATAATAGCAATTTTTGAATTAAAGAAACTGTAACCAATATCAGTATCATAAATTTTATTTAAAGTTTGCTTAATCATTATTAATTACTTTCTTCCTTAAGTCTAATTCTTGGATCAATAAAATAATAAGTGATATCAACTATAAAATTTATCATTACAAAAATAAAAGCAACCATAATCATATATGCAGACATGATGGGTATATCGACAAAGTATACGGCATTAATAAATAATGATCCCATACCTGGCCATTGAAAAACTGTTTCTGTGATTATAGAAAATGCAATCAATGTTCCAATATTAATACCTGTAATTGTAATTACTGGAATTAAACCATTTTTAAGTGCATGTTTATAATTAATAATATTATTTTTAATTCCTCTAGCTCTTGCAAATTTAATATAATCAGTTTGTAAAATTTCCATCATTTCTGCTCTTACAAGTCTAATAACATAAGTCATTTGGAATAAACTTAATGTAATCGATGGAAGTATAAGTGCTTTTAAACCTGATATAGTTAGAAAACCTGTTGTCCAAAAACCTAAATCAGTGACATCACCTCTTCCAAAAGATGGAAGAACTCCTAAAATAACTGAAAATAAATAGATCAACAATATCCCAATAATAAATGTTGGAAGTGAAACTCCAGCTAATGAGACCACAAGAATAACATTTGATATAAAACTATCTCTGTGAATTCCTGTGTAGACCCCTAAAATGGTACCTGTGATAATTGCTAGCATTGCTGAGACAAAAACTAGTTCAAGAGTAGCGGGTAATCTTTCACCTATTAAATCTGAAACTTCTCTTTTTAATTGATAAGAAATACCAAAATTACCTTGTGCTATATTACCTAAAAATCGTGCGAATTGAATATATACAGGATCATTTAATCCTAATACCTCTCTTACTTCAGCCCTTCTCTCATCTGAAGCATCCTCACCTGTCATACTATTGACGGGATCACCAACAAAATTGAATAATGAAAATGAAACAAAGGCAACAACAATCATAACAAGAATAGATTGTAATAGTCTTTTGAAAAAATAGCTGATCATTATGAGATAATCTGGCCAGTGTTTTACACTGACCAGAGATTTAAAAGTTAATTTAGTTTACGTTAGCAAATCTAAATAATGGTTCGTTGTTCATTCTAATTGGAACATCGACATTACTTTTAGATGCTTGGTTAACAACTTGGTGATGTAAAGGCAGATAAGTTACATCGTCTTGAGTAATATCCCAAGCTTCTGCAATCATAGCATTTCTTTTATCCAAGTCTGTTTCCACACCCATTGCTGCAACTAATTCATCAACTCTAGCATTACTGAAATTTACTTTATTCCAGCTACCAGCGCTATCAAATAAGTATGAATAGACATAATGACTGTCAAAAGTTGGAACACCCCAACCTAACATATACATATCACTAGTCATACCATTTGCATCACCTTCTTTAACTTCAGAGAAGTGCTGACTTTTAGTTTTAGCATCAAGATTTACCTTAACACCTATTTTTGCAAACATACCAATAGCAGCTACACAAATTGCCTCATCATTAATATAACGATCATTAGGACAATCTAATGTTAGCTCAAAACCATCTGGATATCCAGCTTCTGCCAATAGTTTTTTTGACATCTCAGGATCATAAGGCATTCTTTGATCACGCTCTGCAGTATGACCATTTACACCAGGAGCAGTAATAATTCCTGCAGGAACACTTTGCCCTCTCATTACCTTATCCTTAATAGCATCCATATCTAAAGCATGGTACATCGCTAGACGAACTCTTTTATCTGCAAAAGGATTTTTTCCTTTAATGTTAGATGAATTTAATTCAGCCGAACCTTGGTCCATACCAAAAAATATTGTTCTATTTTGAGGAGTCATTTTAACATCATGCGAAGAAGAAGATTTAATTCTTGCTATATCTTGAACTGGCACAACATTGGTATAATCAATTTCTCCAGATAAAAGTGCTGCAACTCTAGTTGCATCATTTTTAATAGGAAGTAACTCAACTTTATCTACATTGAATGTACTGTCGTCACCCCACCAATCATCATTCTTTTCAAAAACAGTTCTCACATCTTGTTCTCTAAAAGTAATTTTAAAAGGTCCAGAACCATTAGCATTAGAAGCACAATAAGATGTTTCTCCTGCATCCCAATTGTATGAAACTTCACAACCATTTGCTTTGGCCCAAGCTTCAGACATTACAAAAATTTGAGTTAATTGGTTTAAAAGAATTGGATTTGGTCCATCCGTTTTTATTTGAACTGTATGATCATCAATAGCAGATGCTGATTTAATACTCTTGATTAAATCTACCATATCAGATGGAGCTGTTTTTGCTCTATTGATACTAAACGCTATATCACTCGCAGTTAAAGATGATCCATCATGAAATTTTACACCCTTACGAATATTAAATACCCACGTATCATCAGCAGTTGTTTCCCACGACTCTGCAAGCTGAGGTAATATCTCCATATTAATTCCTGGAGTAACTAGCCCTTCATAAACTTGACGAGAAACCATATGAGTTGGTCCTTCATTTTGTGCATGTGGATCTAAAGTTAATGAGTCACCTGGCATAGACCACTTCAGAGAAGCAGCGTACGAGGTTGAAACAAAACTTGAGATAACCAATACCAAAAGAATATTAATTAATTTTTTCATTTTATTTCCTCCTAAGAAAATTGAATTTCCAAGCAATACAACTAAGAAATTTTAATTCAATATGAATAATTCAATTATGCTCAAAAGGGCTTAAAAACTACTAAAATTATGATTAAAATTAATATGAATGCAGGAATTTCATTAGTAATTCTAAAGAATTTAGATTTTATTTTGTTATTATCATTAGCAAAATCCAACAACCATTTTCTGCATATAAAATGATAAATAGTAAGTAAGACAACAAAAAAAATTTTCAAAAAAAGCCAGGTGTCAAAACCAATATAATGCACCATGGACAATCCGGAAATCCAAGTAACAATAAATGCAGGCATCATTATTATATTGAATAATTTTTTTTCCATTATTTTGAAAGTCTCTGATGTTTCATTTTTAATATCTTCATCAGCATGATAGACGAAGATTCTTGGTAAATATAAAAGCCCTGCCATCCAAGCAATTACACTAAAAATATGGACTGTTTTTAATATATTAAATAACATCTTAATCCCACTTAGCTAATGGCGGCATTGACATTAAAATTGCATCAATATTTCCACCTGTCTCTAAACCAAACTTAGTCCCTCTATCATGCAACAAGTTAAACTCTGCATAACGACTTCTTTTTATTAATTGCAAATCTCTTTCTTTATTATTCCATTTTTCATTTTTTAAATCTTTGAGCGTTGATTGAATGAAATCTCTAAAATACTTTCCAATATCTTTAATAAATTCAAAATCGTTCTCCCAATCGTTTTGTAAGTAATCAAAAAATATACCCCCTGCCCCTCTTGCCTCTTTTCGATGAGGAAGATAAAAATAATCATCACACCATTTCTTATATTCAGAATATTTTTTTGAGTCATGCTTATCACATATTTTTTTTAACCCTTGATGATAAAGTTCTAGATTTTCAAATTCCATACAAGGAGTAATATCCATCCCCCCACCAAACCATTGTTCAGTTGTCATCAAATAACGAGTATTAAAATGCATAGAAGGTATTTTAGGGGACATAGGGTGCAATACTACACTTATACCAGTGGCCTTATAGTTTGGGTTATCTTTTGCTCCAGGAATCTTATCCTGCATTTGGGTACTAAACTTTCCTGATACAGATGATATGTTCACTCCACCTTTTTCAACAACTGATCCTTTAATCTTTGCCATTGTTCCACCACCTTGATGGCGGTGAGCCCAATTAGTTTTAATAAAATCACTGCCATCTATTTCAGTAATTATCTTAATTAGTTGGTTTTGCAGATCCTCAAACCAATTTTTTGCTACATTAAAATTGTGATCTGTCATTCTTTATTCCACCCATGAGTATTTTTTATAATTAGATATGAAATAAAATCTAAATGTTCTTTATTATCATTAAGACAAGGAATATATTTGTATTTCTCTCCCCCAGACTCAATAAAATATTCTCTATTTTCTTCCTCAAGCTCTTCAAGTGTTTCAAGACAATCTGCACTGAACCCAGGCGATATAATATGAATATCTTTTATACCTTTGCCAGGTAACTCTTTTAATGTTTCACTTGTATAAGGTTGTAACCATTCTTCTCTTCCAAATCTGCTTTGAAAAGTTGTCATGATTTGATCGTCGCTAAGTTTCATTTTTTCTTTAACTAACCTAGTAGTCTTTAAACAAAAGCAGTGATAAGGATCACCATTAGTTAAATATCTTTTAGGAATGCCATGGTAGCTAAAAATTATTTTTTGTGGTTTACCATTTTTCGCCCAAAAATCTTCAACAGAAGATGCTAAAGTTTCAATATATTTTTCTTCTTCAAAATATTGATTGATAAAACGTAATTCAGGAATCCATCTCCATTTTTGTAAAGTATTTGTTACTTCATCAAATGTACTGGCTGTTGTAGCTGCACAATATTGAGGATATAAAGGCAAAACTAGCAGTCGTCTTACTTGTTTTTCTTGCAAGTCTTTTAGAGCCTTTTCAATAGACGGATTGCCATAACGCATTCCTAATGCAAACTCAACGTTTGGATATTTTTCTAATATTATTTTCTTAACACCTTCTAATTGTCTTTGCGAAATATCTAAAAGTGGAGAACCTTTATCTGTCCAAATTTTTTTGTAATTAGCGGCAGATTTTCTTGGTCTAATTTGTAAGATAATAAGTTTTAAAATTATTTGCCATATTATTTTTGGAATTTCTATTACTCTTGGATCTGAAAGAAATTGATTTAAGTATATTTTAAGTGATTTAGCATTTGGTGCATCAGGTGTCCCTAGGTTTGTAATCAAAACTCCTGTTTTATCCTTGCTGCCGTGTTCATAATTTTTTTCACCAAAATATTTCATATTATCTAATTAAATTTTTTTCTAATTGTTTCTATAAATAAATGAACGTTTTTCTCAGGAGTAGCCTTGTTAATTCCATGACCTAAACCACAAACCCATCCATTTAAATTAGCCATATTTTTCATAGAATTTGAATATATATGTAATTCATTCTCTAACTCTTTTGTATCAAGCAATAGATGATTTTCATTAAAATTACCTTGAATGAAACCAAATTTAGAATTCAGAAAAATATGTTGCAAATCAACGCCATTATCTACACCAAGTCCAGCAAAAGGAAGATCTGACAAATAAGAAATTTCATTATAGTTTTTTCCCCTTGCATAATAACCAACTTTATTAGGAAATGAATTAGATATATTTTTTAAAAGAAGTTGATATTTGCCTCTAAAAAAATCATTATCTAAAGAAGATAGTCCACTATCAAACATCATAACAACTTCTGCTCCAGCATCGAGCTGCAATCTAATATTTTTCTTTATTACTTCCAGAAGAGTTGTTTCCATAAAATCTATATAAAAATTTTGAAAATTTTTCTTTTCTTTATTTTGTCCAGTAGCAAATCGCAATATAGTCCATAACCCCCCAACAAATCCTATAAGACTTTTATCTTTGGCAAGTTTTTGTCTTGTAAATTTTATTGCATCACTCTGAAAAGTCATGTGCTCAATAGCTCTATCGATATCATTAAATTTTTTGTAATTCTCTGGATTAAGTTCCTCTTTAAAGATTGGGCCAGGTTTAAATTTCAATTCTAAACCAAGACCCTCTAAGACAAATAATATATCACTAAAAAGTATCGCAACATCAAAATCAAATTCTTCAACTGGCCCGCAGGCGACTTCCGCAGCTAGTTCAGCATTTTTACACAATTCTTCAAAAGTATATTTAAGTTTTAGTTGCTGATAATGTGAATGATATCTTCCTGCTTGACGCATAAACCATATCGGTGGTGTTGATTGAGGAATTTTGTTTAATGCATTATAAAATTTATTATTACCCATTAATCAATTGAAGGAAAAAAGTTATTTTTCCACTCCTTGTATGAAAGTTCTATAGTTAAATTCTTAGAGTCATCACCCAATATTTTTTTTATCTCATTATAAGTATTCCCTGGCCCACAAAAGTGAGATTTATTTAGTATATTTGGATATTTAGTAATTGCATACTTAAATGCGCTTGAACTCATCCAATAGAAATAATTTTTATTTTCAAGATTTAAAGAAATTTCATTTTTTTCTAATTCATACGTATGAATAACATTCTTTATTCTGGAAACAGGTGAATCTAAATGTGCTAATTTTATCCATTCATTATTTGTTAAAGATTTAGTTTTGGGATCTATATCTTCACCTAAACCATCTGCAGAGCCATTTACCCATATTCCTCTTTTTGCAATATTTTTCCAAGTTTCTAATCCACTAACCCAAATAATATTAGATTTATCTATACTTGCGCCTTGAGGCAAGGCACTTTGTCTTGATACCCAGATACATTTGTCTTTTGTTTGAGATATTTCTTTAACACTACTCTCAATTACTTTTCTATTAAAGAAATTATAATCACTCAGATGTTCAGGAAATATCTCAGTGATAGATGTTGGTTTCACATTAGGGGGATTATTATTTTCATAAATAGTTTTTTCATAAAATGAGGTTCCATCTTCTTTTTCCCCTTTACTAAATTTAACTTTTCCAAAATGGGTATTTTTATAGGATACTCCAATTTTTTGATGACAGCCACCTCCATATTTTTCAAGCTCCTTTCTTTCAAGAGTTACATTTTTGTAATCTGCCATATTATTTATTTTAGACAAAATTTTTTTTAAATCAGTATCTTCGGTTCGTATCTCAACTGCTAATGCCCCTTGACCTGGTGATGATGGATTTATAGAGAGTGGTATTACACTCCATAAACATTCATTAATGTATGAAAGTAAGTTTTTTTTAGTATCAGGAAAATAATTTTGATCTGCATTAAGAAGTCTATCAATTGCAGCTTTTGCAACAACAAAGCCATCAACATTACCCTCTGTAAATTTTTTAAATCTCGTAAGTATATTTCCTCTTATATTTTCAAACTTAATATTTTTAATTTTAAATGGTAAATAGCTTTTAATAAAAAGTTCTAAATTATATTGTCGTCTAGGTGATGATGAGAAAATAGAGATTGAATTTTCTTGGTTAATTTTTTTAGTACTATTTCTTTTTATAAATAATAAATCTCTTTCATCAGCTCGATCTAAAGTGATTGCAACCTCAGTATCACTTCCAACATCCAAGGGTAAATCTTTCCAAGAATGGATTATGATATCACAATTTTTTTTTATTAATTCATCTCTTAAATCATCAGTAAATACACCCTCAGTTGGCATTTCTGATAAAGGTGTTTTTAAATCTTTATCCCCTGAAGTACTTTTTGTAATATAATTTAATTTTATAGATGGAAAATTAGATGATAAAATTTGTCCAAATTCACGAGCTTGAATTACAGCAAGATCACTTTTTCTTGAGAGTATATTTAAATTTTCCAAAACCATAATTGTATATAAACTTTTTTAGACACTAATCTATTAGACTAATTAATATTAATATAGACTAGTATGTAAATATAGCCTTCTTGCAAAAAATTATAACTCCATTAAATTAATATATGAATAAATTTCTAAAAAAGGATTAATATGAAAAGTCTCAAAGCAACTCAACATTCTTGGGGTTTAATAGCAAAAATTTTCCATTGGGTTCTTGCTTTATTATTAATATGGCAAATATTTACAGGTTTTAACCTTCACAATATGGAATTCTCCCCTGCTAAAATTGGATTTATTGGAATCCATAAAATAATAGGAACAATCATATTTACGATAGTAGTTTTGAGACTAATTTGGAAATTTTTTAATTCAAAACCAGATACTTCCACACTCTCTAAATTTCACAGATATGCCTCCAGAGTTATTCATACCTTACTATACACTCTAGTAATTTGGATACCAGTTCAAGGTACAATGATGACTCAAGCAGGTGGTTTTGATGTGCAGCTGCTTGGATTAGTAACTGTCCCAAAATTTATAGAAACTAATTTTGAAATGTACCCAACTTTTGTTCAATTTCATTATCAATCAATGATTGCTCTTTTAGTTGTGTTTGGAATTCATTTAAGTGCAGGTTTGTACCATCGATTCATCAATTCTGATAAGTATGGTGTTTGGAATAGAATGAGTTTTTGGGGCAAAGATTAGCCATATTAGATGTGACAATTAATCAAATAAGTATCTTGGTTTTTCAAGATTTAGCTATAATTAAAAGGTTATGAAATATTCTACTTTTTTTAAAAAAGAGTTAAAAAAACTAAAAGATGAAGGTCTATACAGGAACTTTAGAGAGATAGATCGACCTATAAAAAAATTTCCTAAAGCCGACGAATTTAAAAATAGTAAGGAAAGAGATGTTGAGGTTTGGTGCTCAAATGATTATCTCAACATGAGTCAACATCCAGAAGTAGTAAACGAAACAGTAAAAACTCTTTTGGAAATTGGTACTGGATCTGGGGGAACGAGAAATATATCAGGAACATCATCGTTTCATACCTCTTTAGAAAAAAAATTAGCAAATCTTCATAATAAAGAAAATGCTTTGTTATTTTCTTCAGCTTATACTGCCAATCAATCTACATTATGGACACTTGGGAAAAAAATAAAAAACCTTGAAATATTTTCTGATGAACTTAACCACGCATCTCTAATACAAGGTATTAAAAATAGTGGTGCTTCATGTCATATTTTTCAGCATAATGATGTAGGCCACCTTGAAAATCTTTTACAAACTGTAGATCCTAGTCATCCAAAACTAATTGTTTTTGAGAGCTTGTATTCAATGGAAGGTATCAGATCTCCAATAATAAAAATTGTAGAGATCGCAAAAAAATACAATGCCATGACATATTTAGATGAAGTACATTCTGTTGGCTTATATGGAGAAAAAGGCAAAGGTATTGCTGTAGAGATGAAAGTTGATCAAGATATTGATATTATCAACGGTACATTAGCTAAGGCTTTTGGACAAATGGGTGGCTATATAGCTGCAAGCAATGAAATAATTGATTATATTCGTAGCTTTTCTCCTGGCTTTATTTTTACAACCTCTATTTGCCCTTCCATTGCTGCGGGTGCTAGTAAGGCTGTTGAAATAGTATCTTTAGCAGATCAGTTAAGAATTAAAATTCATGAAAATGCATCAACAATGAGACAATTACTTGAATCTATTGCTATCCCGCATATCGATACAAACAGTCATATAATATCTGTTATGATTAACGATCCATTTCTTTGCAAACAAGTATCAGAGTTTTTAATAGAAGATCATGGAATTTATGCACAACCAATATTTTTTCCTACTGTTCCTAAAGGTTTAGAGAGGCTTAGAATTACCGTTACGCCAAAACATCGTAA
>ENA-ORDR01001573-ORDR01001573.1-marine-metagenome-genome-assembly--contig:-NODE-1573-length-10460-cov-7.794664_pt1 | contig 10460 bp, 10 predicted proteins | sample MGYA00240993_ERZ508538 | MGnify/ENA primary metagenome ERZ508538 (study PRJEB26207, sample SAMN05421999) | marine metagenome | isolation source: Monterey Bay, California, USA | place: USA:Monterey Bay...
GATTCTTCAACGATATTTATCTTTTCAGGTCTAATATAGTACGGTTCACCATCTTTTTCATACTTATTGATACTACCAAGTATTCTTGCGCAATAGCAGTTAGCTGGCTTACAATACATTTCAACTGGATCACTATATTGTTGAAGTTTACCAGCTTTAAAAACTAATATTTTATCAGCAATATTAAGTGAATCATTAATATCGTGAGTTACTAATATTGTCGTGGTTTTAGTAGTTTTGATAATTTGATAAATCTCATCTCTTATCGAATGCTTTATAGCTACATCTAAATTACTAAACGGCTCATCTAAGAGCAATAAATCAGGTTCTCTAATTAATGCTCTAGCGATACATGCTCTTTGTTGTTCTCCACCTGAAAGTTCGTGAGGAAACCTATCGACTAAAGAGGATAAATTTGTCAAAGATAACATGTATTCTAAATTTTTAATATACTTTTTTTCAAGGTTAAATATTATATTATCTCTCAAATTTAAATGAGGGAAAAGTGGATAATCTTGAAAAACAAAACCTATTTTTCTATCTTGAGGTCGAACAAATAAATCTTTATCATTAAGAGTTTTGTTATTGAGAACTATCGACCCTGAATTTATATTTTCCAAACCTGAAATACATTTTAAGAAAGTTGTTTTACCTACTCCACTCTCACCTAAAAAAGAAACAATTTCGCCCTTTTCAACAGAAAAATTTAAAGACTCAATCAAAGGATCTTTTTTATTATAAAACTTTACAAGATTAGTTACTTTAAGATGCATTTATCTGTTTATTAATAATATATTTTAAAAAAACCAACATAACACTACCAATTAAAATAATAGCTAATGAGTAACTACTAGACTCTACCATCATTTCTTCAATAGCAAATTCATATGTTTGTGTTGCTAAGGTGTCAAAATTGAATGGCCTTAAGATTAATGTTATAGGTAGTTCCTTCAATAGGTCAACAAAGGTAACAATAAATGCAGTTATTAGCGCAAGTCTATTTATTGGAAAATGAATTTTTTGAAGTATTTTAAATGGTCCTAACCCAAGTGTTTTAGCAGTATCATCAAATGACTCTGGCTGCTTCTCAAGACTAGATTTAATAGGGGATTTACCAACAGCTAAAAAACGAAAAACATATGCGTATATTAAAACATAGAACGAACCAACTAATGAATAAGAACTAAGCATAGGTATTTTAGTAAATAACAAAATAACTCCCAAGCCTATCACAGCACCAGGAATAACATAACCTAAAGATGTCACTTGACTAATAAATGTACTTAATTTCAGTTTAGATATTTTTTCAACATAAAGAAATAACAAGGCAGTGATAATTATTAAAACTGTTGAAATTGTTGAAACTTGAATAGAATTTAAACTGAGCTCAAATAATCTAGAGAAGTCAATGTTTTTAAAGTTGAGAATACTATTGTTTAGTATATAAAAAAATGGAATTAAAAAACCTAATATAAAGGGAAGAGAACACAGACTATATATATATAAATATTTATTGGAAGTTGGAGTACTTAACTTTTCTATTTTTGAATTTGCAGAGTAATAAAATTTAGATTTTTTATGACTTAATTTTTCGATGAATAAAATTATAAAAACTAAAAAAATCAATAAACATGCAAGCTGAATAGCGGTGTTTTCATTCCCCATTGAAAACCAAGCTCTAAAAATTCCTGTAGTGTAGGTATTAACTCCAAAATATTTTACAGCGCCATATTCATTTAAAACTTCCATTATAACTAAAAATAAACCAGAAAAAATTGCAGGCTTTGAAAGTGGGATAATCACCTTAAAGAATAGTTTTGTTGATGATAGCCCAAGATTTTTAGACATGTTGATGTATGTTGATCCTATTAGACTAAAAGAAACTCTGGAGGCTGTATATACATATGGATATAATGCTAATCCTAATAAAATTCCTAAAATTTCAATTTGCAAATAATCATTGTTGAATATGTTTGAAAAATCAGGATAGTTATTTCTTAAATAAGATTGTAATGGACCAGTATAACTTAACAGATCACTGTAAGTAAAAGCCATTATATATGTTGGAATTGCTAATGGCAAAAATAGAGCTATATCAAAAAACACTCTAAATTTAAATTTATAATTACTTACATACCATGCTGGAAAAATACCAAACAATAAAGCAAACAAACTAGTTATAGCAATTAAATAAAATGTATTAAAACTATAATCTAAGAGAAGGTTTTTCCATAAATAAACAAAAGAGGATTGTTCAATTTCAAAAATATTACTAAAAAGAAATATTATAGGTAGAAGTAGAAATAAAGCTATTAAACTACTACCTATAATCCATCTCTTATGTTCTATTTGAACAATTTTTTTAATTATTTCCAATCTGATTTATCAAATATTTCAATGGCTTTATTTCTAAAGACACCTAGTTTGTTCAAATCTAGGATATCTTTTTTGAAAGAGCCCCACTTTTTTACAATTTCGTTAGGCTCTACGTTTGGATTAGCTGGATATTCATAACTCGTATCAGTATATGTTTTTTGAGCAGACTCGCTTGTTAAAAATTCCATTAATTTGATTGCATTTTCTTTATTAGGAGCATTCTTAGCTAATCCAATACCGGAAACATTTATGTGGCTTCCTGATTCATCTTCACCCTGATTAGGGAAAAAGACACCAACAGAGTTACCAGCTTTTATTTCTTCTTCATTTTCTGACGAAAGCAATAATCCAATGTAATAAGAATTAACTATGGCTAGATCTCCTTGTCCGGCTGTAATAGCCTTTACTTGGTCTCTATCATTTCCTTTTGGGTCTCTTGCAAAGTTTTTAACAAGTTTACTAGCCCATTTAGTAGCAGATTCCTCCCCAGTATTAGCTATAATTGAAGAAAGCAATGCTTGGTTGTATGCGTTAGAAGAAGATCTAACTAATACCTTATTTCGCCATTTCTCATCTGTTAGATTATCATAAGTAGATAATTCACTTATATCAACCCTATCCTTACTGTAAACTACAATCCTGGCTCTGTAAGTTATTGGAATCCAGTATCCATTGACGTCTTTTAGGTCAACATCAACATTTTGATTAATTATTGGTGAAGATATTTTTTGAAGTAAATCTAAATCCTTTGCTTTTTGAAGCTTACCAGCATCTACAGTTATAAATAAATCGGCTGGACTATTCTCACCTTCATTTTTAAGACGCTCTATAAGTTCATCAGCATTAGCCTTTACAACATTAACTTTTATTCCAGTTTCTTTTTCAAAGACTTTGTACTGTTGCTCATCAACTTTATAGTGTCTTTGGCTATATAAATTAATTTCATTAGACTTCTTAGGCGCCTCACCACAACTTGACAAAACTAAAATCATTGAGATAAATACTACAATTCTTTTCATAAAATTATATTTTGATTATTTTCTAAATTATTTTTGAAGCAACAAAATTATGTTTATTTAGAACAAATCCAAATAAAATAGACAGTTTTTATATAATGGAATTTAAACGTAAAGTTTCTTTAAAAAATGTATTAGCCTTACCACCAATAATGACTCTATTTCCTTTGTTTTCACATGATAACAACCCTCCTCTATGAGAGATTTGTAATGCTTGTAAAATATCTTTATTCAAAATATCAGACCAGTAAGGAATCAATGAGCAGTGTGCAGATCCAGTAACTGGATCCTCTAGTATTGAAGATTGTGGAGTAAAAAATCGTGAAACAAAATCAGAATTAACTCCGACAGAAGTAACACAAACACCACCTGGGTCAAGATTTATTTGATCTAATATATTTTTATCTACAATAATATTTTTAATATCAGATTCACTTTCATAAACTAAAATGTAATCTCTAGACTTTAAAACAACTTTTGGCTGAATACTTATAGAATTTTTAATAATTTGTGGAAGCGAAGTTTTTAGAGGAATTCTAGACGGAAAATTTAATTGATATAGATTGTTTTTCAAAAGAACTTCAAGTTTTCCACTTAAAGTTTCAAATATAATTTTGTCATAATTATATTTTAACTCATTTATTACACAATGAGCTGCAGCTAAGGTAGCATGTCCACACAAATCCATTTCAATTTCTGGGGTAAACCATCTTAAAAGTATTTTATTTTTTTTTATAATTATGAATGCAGTTTCTGGAACAGAATTTTTTTTACTTATTTGTAAAAGCACCTCATCTGAAAGCCAATTATCCAATGGAATTATACAAGCAGTATTTCCTTTACACGATTCACTAACAAAGGCATCAATGTGATAGATGTCTATATTCATATATGACCAAAATAATCATTAAATTAGATTATTCAAATTTAAGAAAAATGAAAAAAATATTTTCAGCCTTATTGTTAACATTATCAATTGTGTGCTTTATTTGGGCAAGTGAAATTGACCTAGAGCTATTTAGCATAACAGTGATGACGATAGGATCTGGTACAGCTATATACAAAACATTGGCAATAGTCTTCTTAGGTGTGATTATTTTAAAGATTCGAAAAAAATATTTTAAATTATGATTTTTTTTAGTTGGCATGAGAAAATCGTAAAAAAAACACTCAGTGCTTTAAAAATAAGCAACTATGTAGCACTATGGATTTCATTTGTAAAGGGATTAATTTTTGGAGCTATTCTATTCTACTTATTAACTAAATAGTATCTATATTTGTTATTAACACTTAGATTATGAAAATTGAACAGCTATATACTAAATGTCTTTCTCAGGGATCTTATTACATTATTTCAGACAATGAAGTGGCAATTATTGATCCTCTAAGAGAAACCAATCAGTATATTGAAAAAGCCAAAAAAGACAATGCAAAAATCAAATATGTTTTTGAAACACATTTTCATGCAGATTTTGTTTCAGGACATGTAGATCTCGCCAATAAAACTAATTCAACAATAATATATGGACCTAACGCTGAGACAGAATATCCAATTTACAATGCTAAAGATAATGAAGAATTTAAGTTAGGTAAAATAACTATCAAAGCTCTTCACACACCTGGTCACACACTTGAATCCACTACATATTTAGTGATTGATGAAAATGGAAACAACCATTCTATTTTCACAGGTGATACATTATTTATTGGTGATGTTGGAAGACCTGACTTAGCAGTAAGTAAAAATTTAACTGAAATTGATTTAGCAGGAATGCTTTATGATTCATTAAGAAATAAGATAATGAATCTAGAGGGTCATGTATTAGTTTATCCAGCACATGGGGCTGGCTCTGCATGTGGAAAAAATTTAAGTAAAGAAACATTTAGCACTCTTGAAAATCAAAAGAAAACTAATTATGCCCTCAGAGAAAACATTACTAAAGAGATGTTTGTAAAAGAACTTTTAGAGGGAATGCCACCACCTCCTCAATATTTTCAAAAAAATGCTCTTCTTAATAAATCAGGATACAAACCTTTAGATAAAGTAATAACTCAAAGTAATAAATCGATTGATATTGGACAGTTTTGTAAATTAGCTAATTCTAGTGAATACTTAGTCCTTGATGTTAGACATCAAAAAGATTTTATTAATGGTCATATTCCTAATTCTCTATTTATAGGACTAAATGGGACTTTTGCCCCTTGGGTTGGTACGCTAATAGAAAATATTGATCAAAAAATATTATTAATATCGGAAAAAGGAAAAGAAATAGAGGCTATTACTAGACTCTCAAGAGTAGGATATGATAATTGCATTGGATATTTAGAAGGTGGCTTTAAAAGCTGGAAAGATAAATACGGTGAAGAAAAAGTTGAATCCATTTCTTCACAATCTTTTGTTGACAACTTAAAATTAAACTCAATTAAAATTATTGATGTTAGAAGAGAATCTGAATATATCAACAAACATATTGAAGGAGCAAACAATATACCTCTTAGTTTATTAAGTAATGAATTGAAAAATATTTCTGACACACAGGATAATTATTATATTCATTGTGCCGGTGGCTACAGATCAGTTATTGCAATATCAATATTAAAGGCTAAAGGAATTCACAATGTTATTGATGTTGCAGGTGGTTTTGGCTCTATTTTAAAGACCGATTTAAACCAAGGGTGCTATAATTCATTATTAACTTGCAATATTTAACTCTTTATTAGTTTTATACAAGTCCAATTATTTGATTCTTTAGAACCGACTAATTTCATGCTAAATTTATTTGCTTCTTTTAATAATTTATTAGTATCCTTTTTATAAAAACCACTTAAATATAAAATTCCACCGCTATTTAATAGTTTTGAATAGATAGAAATATCTTTCAAAAGAACATTTAAATTTATGTTAGCAAAAATCTTATCATAATTATTATTTCTAAGTAATGAAATTTCACCTTCAAATATTTTAATTTTCTTTGAGTTATTTCTTTTAATATTTTCAAGAGAATTTAAATAACACCAATTATCGATGTCAATAGCATCTAAACTAGATGCTCCTTTTTTTTCAGCTAAAATTGCTAAAATTCCTGTACCGCAACCAACATCACAAACGGAACAATTAACAAAATCATCTTCTAACAAATAACTGATCATCATCGAAGTGGTTTCATGATGACCTGTACCAAAGCTCATTTTTGGCTCAATAACTAAGTCATATTTATAATTACTCTTTTTATGAAATGGAGCTCTAACACAACAAGTTTCATCAACATAAATAGGTTCAAAATTACTTTCCCATTTAATATTCCAGTTTTGCTTTTTAACATTATAAAATTCAAAGGATATATCAAAGTCAGTAGAATTTAAAATTTGAATATCTTCAAAATTCACTGAAGACAATATAGTAGAATCAATATATGCAGAAATACCATCATTATTTTCTTGAAAACTGTCAAAGCCTAACTCGCTTAATTGAGCTATTAGAATTTCACACCCTGGGTATAAGGGCTCAACTTTAAAATCATAACAAACAAAAAGACTATCAGGCATTAAAATGAGTTTACAATCGAAAAGAAATCTTTAGAATTTAAGGAAGCTCCGCCAATTAAACCTCCATCAACATCTTCCATTGAAAATATTTCTTTTGCATTATTAGGTTTTACACTACCCCCATATAAAATGGATATCTTTTGTGCTAATTCAGTACTATATTTTTGTGCAATAAAATTCCTAATAAAACTATGCATTTCTTGAACTTGATCTGAGCTAGCAGTTTCTCCAGTTCCTATTGCCCAAACAGGCTCGTATGCTAAAATAATATTATCCCATTCTGAGGAGCTTAAATGAAATAAAGATTCTGAAATTTGATTTGATATTATCCTGAAATGATTATTGTTTTTTCTGTCTTTTAGTTCCTCACCAAAACAGAAAATTATATTAATAGAGTTTTCCAACGAAGTATCAACTTTGTTTTTTAATATCTCATGTGTCTCATTAAAATACTCTCTTCTTTCACTGTGTCCAATAATTGTAGTCTTAATTCCAATACTGGACAACATTTTTGCAGAAATCTCACCAGTATAGGCTCCATTGTTCTTTTGATGAACATTTTGAGAAACCACCTCAATGTCTTTATTTTTTAAGTAATCGATTGAAGTTTTTAAACTCACAAATGAAGGTGCAATCATAACTTCACATCCAGAGTGGTTAGTTTCTTTTGCTAATTCATTTATTAAAAGTTCCGTTTCTTGTAAACCATTATTCATTTTCCAATTCCCTGCTACAATTTTTTTTCTTGTCATTTTTTTATTTTTTTTAATTTAGTTTAACTCTTGGGTCTAAAAGTCTATATACAAAATCAACTAAAATATTAATTGTAATAAACATAAAAGCTATCACAATTACAGAACCCATAATTACTGGCAAATCTAATGTATTTAAGGCATTTACAATCTCTTTACCTAAACCATTCCAACCAAATATATATTCAACAAAAACTGCGCCAGCTAACATGGAAGCAAACCATCCTGAAATTGCAGTTATTACTGGATTTAAAGAGTTTTTAAGAGCATGGCGTTTGATAATTTGGTATTCAGTAAGACCCTTAGATCTCGCTGTTCTTATATAATCCTGAGACAAAACATCTAATAATTCATTCCTCATTAATTGACTAATGACTGCTAATGGTCTAATTCCTAATACAATTGACGGAAGAATTAGATTTTTTAATTTAAATATATATTCTTCTCCAAAATCATCAAGTTCGTAAATATTTCCTGTCATATTTAGGTTCGTGTACTGATTTAAAACAAAACCAAAGACCCAGGCAAATATTATTGCACTAAAAAATGATGGAACACTCATTCCTATTGTACTAATAAATTGAACAAAATTATCAATAAATTTATCTTTATTCAATGCTGATATAATACCAAATAAAATTCCAATAACTACAGCGATAAAAATTGAAGAGACTGCTAAAATAAGTGTGTTTGGAAGTGTGTTTCTAATGATTTCACTAACATTTTTTCCTTGTTTAGTAAAAGATGTTCTTAAATAAGGAAACTTGATTACAAAGAAACTTGAGTTAGTTTGAAAAATAATCTTGTGATTATATTTGTTTTTTTTTAAGAAAGTATAATCCTCAATATTTTTTGAGTGGATTGAGATTGGGGATAAATCATTAATATAAAGTAAGTATTGCTTGCCAATTGGCTTGTCAAAAGCATACTTTTTTTTGATATTTATGAGCTGCTCTGAGTTGTCATTTTGACCCAACATCATTTGTGCAGGATCTCCTGGTAAAACACTAAAGAGAAAAAAGATAACTGTAACGACACCAAATAAAGTAATTATAGAATATAAAAATTTATTTAATAAGTACATTTAAAGGTTGGTTAAATTTAAGGCTTGAAAATCATTCCAATGAGTTTTTTGAATAATTGTTCCCTTATGTAGTTTTATTGCAGCAGGATTAGATCTTACTATAGTTTTAAGTGCAGTTTCATCACAAAAATAAAAATCTAATTCAATATTATTGTTAGATTCAAAACTATCAACATCAATTAAACCAGACGCAGTAAGACCAATTATTTTAAAATCATTTTCATTTGCTAGTTTAATGGTTTCTTTTAACCCATCTATCGCATCCTTCTCCATTTTTGATATATTATAAAAAACAAAAATTAAAAGTTTGTCTTCAAGCATAAGTACATCTGTATAATCAATATCATCTAATTCCATAGAAAAATCATGAATAGGTGGTTCGTATCCTTCCTCTAAGAGTTCAGTATCTACAGAAATAAACTCACCCTCTACATCTGGAAAATTACCTCTAGTAGATATTACCTTATTTTCTCCCTCAACATTAAAAAGCCAATCGTATCGAAATATTGCCTTTTTAGAATCCTCTGGTATTACCATATTATCAATAATATTAGCACCTACTTTGTAGGGTCTAAAATCTATTAATGGTAAATGTGATAGTACCTGATTTACAATTACCACACATAAAGTGAAAGAAACTACCGGAAAGAAGTACAATAATAATTTATTTGTAAAAAGTGGCTTAATATACTTAAGTCCCATCATCATTATAACAATTAATACCAGTAGTATTAAATCTTTAGTAAAAGATTCCCAAGGAGTTAGTTTAATAGCATCACCAAAACACCCGCAATCAGTAACCTTATTAAAATACGCCGAGTACCAAGTTAAAAAGGTGAAAAATACTATCATTGCAAAAAGACTATAAACGGTAAATTCTTTTTTTAATCCAATCAAAAGAAATACTCCAAGTAAAACTTCTAAAATGACAATAAATATTGCCATTTGTAATACATATGGTAATAAGAATTCGATATCAAAAACAGTTGGCCCAAAATATTCTTCTAGCTTAAAGGAAAACCCAACAGGGTCATTAATTTTTATTAAACCTGAAAATATAAATAATAGACCAACAAATAGCCTCGAAATAATAACTAAGTACTTCATAATTTATTCTTTTAAATGTATTAGAGCAAAAACTGCATAGTTAACAATATCTTGATAATTAGCGTCAATTCCTTCACTGACCAAAGTCTCTCCTTTATTATCTTCAATTTGTTTAACTCTTAAAAGTTTCTGTAGAATTAAATCTGTTAAGGAACTAACTCTCATATCTCTCCATGCCTCACCATAATCATGATTTTTATCTACCATCAAGGATTTGGTTAATTCACTGTGATTGTTAAATAATTTTAAAGATTCCTCTAAATTTAAGTCTGGGTTTTCCACAACTCCCATCTCAATTTGTATTAGGGCCATTATTGAATAATTGATTATACCAATAAATTCAGAATATTGACCTTCATCAACTTTTCTTGTACTATTTTGCTGTAAACCTCTTATTCGTTGTGCTTTTATAAATATTTGATCAGTTAAAGATGATAATCTTAAGATTCTCCATGCAGATCCATAATCTTTCATTTTCTTTGAAAAAAGCTCTCTGCACTGGTTAATAACATAATCATATTGTTTTATAGTATTTTGCATAACTAAGATGAATTTTACGTAAATTTCGCTTAAATATTT
>ENA-ORDR01001574-ORDR01001574.1-marine-metagenome-genome-assembly--contig:-NODE-1574-length-10459-cov-4.501541_pt1 | contig 10459 bp, 2 predicted proteins | sample MGYA00240993_ERZ508538 | MGnify/ENA primary metagenome ERZ508538 (study PRJEB26207, sample SAMN05421999) | marine metagenome | isolation source: Monterey Bay, California, USA | place: USA:Monterey Bay...
ATCTGACTCAAGTTCAATAAAATAAATTCCTTTAGCAAAAGAGGATAAATCAACCTTCAGAGTCGTTTTTCTATGATTTTTTACTACTATCTTTTCAGCTACAATTTCACCAAGTACATTGTATAATTTCACTTTTGTATCTTCTGAAATATTTGCAAATTCAATATTTACAATTCCAGTTGTTGGATTAGGATAAATATTAAAACCACTAGCAAATAAATTATCTATAAGAGAATGAATTACAGTGTAAAAAACAGTATCACTTATACAATCATTAGCGTCAGTTGCAATCATCCAGTAATCTCCAGCTCCATTAATTTGAATAGAAGAAGTAGTTTCTCCAGTATTCCACAAGTAAGAAGTTGGATTTCCTAAAAGGGTATTTGCTTGCAATGCATTATTGATTAAAATAATTTCAACCTCAAGATACGACAAACTAACCTCTGTTGAAACGACACTGTCACAACTATTATTAGAACTTAAAGTGTCTATATAATTTCCTGCTGAATTATAAGTATTCGCTCCAACTGAAACTGACTCCCCATCACATAAACTAACATAATTGTAATAAAAAGCTGGGGGCAATACAGTAAGTAAAGTATTTACAACACTATCACAACCATTTGGAGTTTGCAATACATCAAAATAAGAACCAGGAGCATAATAAGTATTTGAACCTATATCATAAACTTCACCTTGGCAAATAGTTTGGTTATTAGTAACTGTTAAAGGAGTTGAAACAACTAAATCAGTAATTATGATACTATCACACCCACTCAAACCAATAGTATCAATATATGTACCTGTAGTAGTGTAATAATTAGTTCCAACTTGAATTCCTTGTCCACTGCAAAAATTAAAGTTTTGAAAGTACTGTATTCCTGCACCAACACTTAAATTAGTAGTTAATATACTATCACATCCATTAGTTGTAAGAAATGAATCAACATAAGTTCCCTGAGTATTATAAGTATTACTTCCAATAACAATACTCTCACCATTACAGATAGAAACATTTTGAGTTAAAATTGTTTCATTTTCAATTACAGCATCTACTGTAGTAATATTGGAAATACAAGATTCTTTTTTAACTTCCCAATCATAAAAGAAATAATAGTAACCTGCAGGGGCATTAGTTCCTGTAATAGACGCAATGTTACTTATATTATATGGGAAAACTGCCCCGGAACTTGTACGGTACATATCATTATTCGATCCTGCTAATCCTAATTGAATGTTATTTTGCACAGGCATATTAAAATTAACATAGATTCTAATTCCGTTTGGTGATGTAGGGATAAATACTGTAGTATCCTGAAGAACAGCATTACTGCTATTTCTAAGCTCTATTGTTCTATACGCATCAGAGTTAGCATAAACAAGCACAGAAACTAAAATTGAAGGAGTATAATTATCAAAAATCAAATATTTGCTTCCTTGATAATAACTTCCTGCCCCAATTGTATTGTCAGCAGGACCTCCAAATAAATTATTAAACTCATATACTGATTGTGCAAAATAAGAAGTTGTAGTATTTAATACTGGAGTTATATAAGTACTACCTGAACCAAGAAAATTTTGCAAACTATTATCAGAGTACCAATTAACATCACCTGATGATGAATTTGAAGTTAAAGTAACTGAACTACTTCCACAAGAGGTTACTCCAGTAACTTGAAGATTAACATCAATAATATCTATTGCATTATTTATTACAACCGTATCTGATCCATAAGTATTAGTTGTAATTAAACTTACATTATAAGTTCCACTGGCCAAATAATTATGTGTAGGGTTCTGCAAGCTTGAACTATTACCATCACCAAAATTCCATAACCAAGTGGTTGGGCCATTAGTTGAAAAATCAGTAAATGTTACTACACTATTACAACTTACACTATCACTTACTTCAAAATATGAAACTGGTGGTGCAGTTGGAAAACTACAAGTCCAATCTGCTTCAAACCCACTACCATTCACTGCTTGGTCAGAGTGCAATAAAATAGTAATAGCACCACTACTTGAAACAATTGAGCCAGGGCTACCTGTTAATACATTACAATATTGACCTAATGATGTTGCTGTTGTATCTAACCCATCAAAAATCTCTAAATAATCCCAATTACAATTGGTTGATGAACTTGGAGCTTCAACATCAAAAGAATTAAAATTAAGTGTGATTTGATTGCTACCAGGAGGTGCAATTGTTATCCAACAATCATTCATGTCATAGTAATTTCCACTAGGACCTCCAACATCATAAAGCGTGCCATTACACATTGTTTGTGTATTTCCAGCACCACTTATTGGCAAAGATACTATACATGGGTTGTTTGCATCAACACTAATAATTTGTTGCTTTATAACACTATCCTGCCCTAAAGGACCAGTTGCAATTAATTGAACTGTGAATAAACCAAAAGTAGTATAAGAATGTGTTGGGTTAGTAGCTGTACTTGTATTTCCATCACCAAAATCCCAATAGTAAGAATTTGAGTAATAAGAATTATTCATGAAAGTTACATCAGAAGGCACATTACAAAATATGGAATCATTATAAGAAAAATCAGCAATTGGTGGAGATGTTATTTGCAAATCAATACTCCAAAGACCTCTCCCATAAGTTGCTGCAAAAAGTGTGTTTGACTGATATTGAATCTCTAACTCATTAACAATAACATTTGGTAAGCTGTTGTTATTAAATACATTCCAATCATTTAATGTAGAGTCAGAAGTAAAAACCCCTAAATCAGTTCCTATATAAACAGTTTCAAGATTATTTGTTTTATCTAATTCAATACAATTTACAGGTATGTTTGGTAAAGTACCTGATATATTAATCCAACTATTTCCTCCATCAATTGATTTATACACCTTTTCACCTGATGTATAACCAGAGAAAGTTACCCAAACTGTATTTTCATCATTAGGATTTACAACAATATATGAAATGTATTTGTATGGTAGATTATTATTAATCTGAGTCCAAGAACTACCACCATTAGTTGTTCTAAAAACATTTGCATCATCAGTAAAATAAATAACATCAGGATTAGATTTTGAAATTCCAATTTCATTTATCTTCCCTCCATTTGTTTCTCCATTTGTAATAACACTCCAATTATCTCCTCCATCATTAGATTTATAAAGTTCATCATATCCTGCATAAATTATCTCAGGGTTATTTTTATCTAGTTCGTAAGGAGTTTCCCAGCTACCATTATTAGATGGAGCAATTGATGAAAAACTGTTCCCTCCATTAGTAGATTTTCTTATAGCACCATAATAAACCTCACCGTACATGATATTGGAATTGGTATAGTCAATAATACATTCCATACCATCTCCACCAATTACAGCATCCCAAGTTGTATTTGTTTTTAAAAATGTTCCATTATCCTGTGCTCCAGTAATTACTTTATTTTGCACGGATTGAGAAACACCTAAACTATAGAATTGCGTAATGTGCAATCCATCAGAAATATCAGTCCAATTTACCTCATCTGTAGTGTAATACAAACCACCATCATTTCCTGAGTACAAGTTTCCATTTAAAGGATTGTATTTTAACATATGTTCATCTGCATGCATATAGTCAGCCCCACCACTACCAGTCCAGTGAGTGTTGATATTCCAGCTTTGTCCTCCATTTGTAGATTTCCAAGTATTCACTCCACCAACAAATAAGATGTTTTCGTTAGTAGGCGAAACTGCAAAAGCTAAATCATACCATGCTTGTCCATCAGAATCCGACCCTGTTGATGACCATCCTAAAAGATTAGGAGAATTTGATTCTTGAGTCCAAGTTGCTCCCTCATTTATTGATTTGTATACTCCATAAAATCCATTGTTATTATCACCAAACATTGCATAAACAACTTGAGGATTGGCTGGAGTAACAGCCACACAAGCTCTTACAACATCATTTGTTGATGGTAAACCAAAACCAGCCTGTATCCAACTTACTCCATTGTCTGATGATTTATAAACTGAAGTACTTCCTTTTGATGCTCCATACACTATATTTGAGTTAGTAGTATGAAACTCAATATCAGTCATATTTATTCCAGGATAAGTGTGTACAAATGAAACTCCTGCATCCACTGAACGATAAATTCCGTTACTTGTAGCAACAATAATAGTTGTTGTATTTGAAGGGTCAATTAACACTCTATTTCCTTTGTAATATGAGGTTACATTAAAAGATAATCCTGTAGCGGCAAAAGTAAGTCCTCCATCTAATGATTTCATTAAACCATAAGAATAAGTATCCCCTCCATCTCTATCGCCAGTAATAATATAAATCTCATCAGGATTAGAAGGATTAATTGCAATATCAGAGACACCTAGATTAGTTAGAAAATCAGTGGTGGTAGTCCATGTTTGCCCTCCATTATTTGATTTCCAAAAACCACCTGCTGGAGCACCCAAATATATTTTATTGGCAGCTGTAGGATGAAAAGCAATAGTATTTACTCTACCTATTCCTCTTTTAGTGCCATTGGATTGCAATGGAACATCATCAGGCCCTACTTGAGTCCAAACATTAGGTGGTAACATTAAAAACTGATTGTTTGCTTGTACTAAGTTTTTATACTCCTGTGCTAAAATCTCAGGATGCTGTAATCCATCAGGAAAAACTCTTGGTTTTATAAAATTCTCCCATCTTTTAAACTGTTTCCAACCCTTTCCTTTTTCTATAGTTTTATTCTCCCAGAAATCTTCAAATTCTTTTTGAGTATCATAAAAATTTTCTGTTGGGTCTTGCATTTTATCTATCCAACTCTGAGAGAAAACAAAAGAAGGTATAAAAAGTAAAAGAAGTAACTTTTTCATTTTTAGGATTTATTTAATAACAACTATTTTTTCTACCGTACCATCACTATAAATATAAAGCAAAGTAGTTTTATCTACCACCTCATCAACATTAATCTCTCTACCTAATAAATCAGTAATTTTTACTAACTCAGGTTTTATTGCATTTGCATTATTAATTGATGTTGTGCTACTAGAAACTTCATAAAGCATTAAATCATCAACTGCAGCTTCAATCAAACTTCCTCCATCAAGGTTTTGACCCAAACGCAAACTATCAGAAGCAATAAACTTCAGTTGTACATTATTCGTTAAATTTACATAATCAGATACACGAAAAGCAAATTTTCTCCAGCTAATATCCGAACTTTTATTATTCTCAACATAATGCCAATTTACTCCATCATCAGTAATAAGCACTTGCCACCAATCAGCTCCAGGATTTGCACCACTTGCAGGGCTATTTGTGTACCATCTGTAATAAGAAAAAGCAGGGTTAGTATATGAAGTTAAATCATAATAAGGAGATAGTAGAGTTGTATGCCCTCCATCAACATCATTTGTTCCTAATCCATCATTTATTGATGCTGCATTGCCAGTAAAAGCACATTGAAAACCACCTATAGTGTGCTGAGCATCAGTCTGGCAAATTGTTGAAGGATCAGAAGGGTCAGCAAACGAACCTATTGGAGAACCTATCTCCCACATTCCAGTAGTGGCATTATCATTAGTTGCACCTGTCTGCCAAAAACCAAAACTAAAGTCAAAATCTTCTTCTTCTGACAATTCATAACCTACCAGAATAAAGTAAGGTAAATTGGCATTATTAATTGGCGCTAAATTTGCAGCAACTGGTGTAACTCCTGATTCATTTCCATAATTATCAGTTAATGAAATGTAGTAAGCAACTACAGTCCCATTTGGTTGTGCAGGAATAGTTGTTGTAAATGAAGATGTACCACTCATTGGCATATTAGTCCAAGAGTTAGCATCATTCAATCTGTAATAACAATCAGCAGAACCCAGAGCCCAAGGATAAGTAATCCCTACACTTGCACTGATATTAATCCCAGTATTTCCAGCTGCTACACTCACAGGGTTATGGGAGATAACTGCATTAGAAAGCAGTGTAATTCCGTGTAGAGCAAAGGCACTTACAATTGCAGCATCATTAGGAGTTCCATTTGTTAAATTAGCATCATTATCATCAGCATAAAGCACCTCAAGTAGGATATCTGTATAAATAGTACCCTCATTACCATCAGGTCCATCAACATTACTATCATAGGTATATTTAAATAAATCAAGCATCTGAGACATACTACCAAGATTTAGATATAAATCCCAAAATGCACCTGCAATAATTTCCCCATCTGCATGCACCTCTCCTACCAAATCCTGAGGATATACTTTTCTATCTTGATCATATCTTCTTACAAATCCTGTAGGATCATTGTCATAAAAGCCTATACCAAGAATAGGTGATATTGTTAAAGATAATGCCCAAATATCTGCAAATCCTTCATTTAGTCCTCCATTCTCCATTCCGCCACCCCATCCTGTTCCACTATACCTATCGCTATTAATAGCATGTCCATACTCATGGTAAACAACATCAGCTACATTACCAGTGGCATTACACCCCCCCCCAGAGGCATAAAAATTAATAGAACTCCCATCAAAAAACGCATTACAACTTCCTGCCTCATCAATATTAGTCTCCATAGGAATATCTAGAGCTGTAAAAGTTGGAAACACTACTTTTAAATGATCATGAATATTATTAACTGCTTGATATGCAGTTCTTTCTTGTATTGTAGAATTAGAATTGTCAAAAACTATATTATTAGTAAATGCTAGATTTTGAAAAATATCTGGAGTAACTCCATTCGTTTCAACATTAGCATAAAGCCCTTCAAGTTTGTATCTAACTTGTGTACCAATATTCATTGGCAATACTACATCTCCATTATTATCAGTATAATAATCTACACTAGTACTTTGGTCAATTGCTTTTAAATATTTAAAATTCTGAACAATTGCTGGATCATAAGGATTAGTTGGATAAACCTCTCCAGATACTGTTGCTGTTCCAGTTAGTGGCGCTTCATACATAACCGTATTTTTTCTCATTAAAAGCTCTCCCGTATGAGCATCAACATAGCAAATATAATTTGCTGGCCCCTCCTCTATTTTTGTCGAGAAAGTAACTTCATAAATTAAATGATAATTGTAAGTCCTGTATTTAGGATTTGCTAATATTTTCAAACTCTCATTTATATTAACAGCTGTAATACTATTTGTTATTTGTGAAGTTGCAGAACTAATAGCATTTTGCTCAGTAATAGAAGGGTTTATGCTTATATTAATATCATTAAAAACATCTAAACCAAAAGAAACTAACTCATTATTTAAAGAAAATTTAGCATATAACTTACTTCCTAAAACCTCTAAATTATTATAATATTGAATAAAAGTTTTATTGATGTATTTCTCATTTCTAACATTTGTTTTCTCTCTTAAATCATTTGGCAGAATAAAGTTATTTAAACTTAAAAATGATTGTAAGTTATTTACAGAAATTGGAGCTCCGAATGCCCTGTGAGGCAACTGATTATTCTCATTAAATATTACAAACCAATCAGGGTTGTTAGCTCTAAAATCTTGCCAAAGAATTGAGTTTCTTAGTTGCTGTTGATACTGTGGATTTAGAACAGTGTTTTCTTTAATGAATCTCACTTCATTTTTATCAGTATGATTGTGCTTAGATGCAAAAGAGCTGGAACTTAAAACTGTAATTACAGCTAATACTAGGGATTTTCTCATGTTTTATAATTTTTTGTAAAAATAAGGTTAATTAGTTAAAACTCTTTAAAATCTGACTATAACCTTATGCGTTCAATATTATTTTCTGCCCATCAAAAGCTAATTGTATATTTTTAGGTAATTCTTTATTCACTTCATCATGTAATCCCATAAAATGTGACACATGAGTTAATAGTGCTTGTTTTGGCTTTAATTCAGCTAATAACTCAACTGCCTGGTCTAAAGTAAAATGAGAAATATGTTTGTTTTTTCTAAGTGCATCTAGTACAATTAAATCTGCACCTTTCATCTTTTCTTTTTCTTTTTTGGGAACTTTACTTACATCTGTAAGGTATATGAAATTATTAATTCTAAAACCAAAAACTTGTAATTTATAATGCAATACATCAATTGGAATTATTTCAACACCATTTATCTCAAAAGGACAAGAATCAATAATATTAACATTTACTGTTGGAATTCCAGGATATTTAACATCAGAAAAAACATAAGGAAACTCCAAATGAAGTGCATGTTCAGTGTTTTTTGTGCAATAAATTTCCATATCCTTTTTCCATTTATGGTTAAATGCTCTCACATCATCCATTCCTGCCACATGATCTTTATGATGATGAGTGTATAAAATTGCATCAATCTCTTGTACATTCTCCCTTAGCATTTGCTGTCTGAAATCAGGACCAGTATCAATAATAAAAGTTGAATTATTTATCTCAAGCATTACAGCAGAACGCAATCTTTTATCTTTTGGATTCCCTGATTTACAAACTTCACAATCGCAAGCAATTACAGGAACACCTTGCGATGTCCCTGTACCTAACAAAGTAATTTGCATCTTATTATTATTCATTGGCCGTAAAATTATAGATAATTCCTCTTTTGTTAGAAAATATCTACATAAATTTGCGAGTAATATCTAAAAATAATTTTTCATGACAAATAATGTTACTTTATCTGCAAGCCAGAAAGCATTACAAATAAACTTAGATGATACTATTTACGGTTCATTTGTAGAGATTGGTGCAGGACAAGAGGTTGCTCGTAACTTTTTTAGAGTTGGCTCTGCTTCTACTACTATTGCAAAAACAATGTCAGCTTATGATAAAGATTTTTCTGATGCAATTTACGGTAAAGAAGAAGACGGAAGGTATGTTTGCAAGGCAAGGCTAGAAAAAATGTTAGATCATGAATATAGTTTACTTGAAAAAAGATTAGATAGAAAAAATCATATAGATACAAAGTTTTTCACTTATGCTGATACGGTTTCTACTATTAACTATTCCAAAACTGTACATGGTCATGGTTGGATTGGGTTAAGATTTCAAAGAACTCCTGATGAAAAACCATCAAATTTTATAATCCATGCTCTATTACATGATCAGGATGCTAAACTGCAACAGGAAACTATTGGAATAATTGGAGCAAATTTATTGCACGCTTGTTTTAATGAAACTGATCCAAAAGAAATTCTAAAAAGGATTTATGACTCATTAACTAAAGATCAGTTTGAGATTGATATGGTTGAAGTTGTTGGGCCTGCTTTTGAAGGAGTTGATAATAGACTTTTAAGTTTAACTCTTGTAAAAGAGCATATGACAAATGCTGTTATTTTTAATCCTGATGGTTCTAACCAACAACCTTCTGACATTCTATATAAGAAGAACATCCTTACAATGAGGGGGAGTTTCAGGCCAGTTACTAAGGTTAATATTGATATGCTAGAACAAGGTCTTAAGGAATTTAAAGCAAACCCAAGAGTTGATGAGAATAACATTCAAATTTTATTTGAGATTACATTAAGTAACTTAAAAGCAGATGGTGAAATTGATGAAAGAGACTTTCTTGATAGAGCAGATATTTTGTGCTCTTTAGGCTATACTGTTATGATTTCAAACTATAAAAAGTTCTACAAAATAATTGAATATCTATCTCAGTTTACTAAATCAAGAATGGGATTAATTTTAGGAGTAGATAATTTAATTGATATGTTTGAAGAACAATACTACCGCAACCTTAATGGCGGAATTATGGAAGCATTTGGAATTATCTTCACTAGAGATATAAAATTCTACTTATATCCATACAAACCAAATAAAGAAGTAGAATTATTAAATTTATTAGAAGAAAGTAGTTCGAAAATGTTGTCATGGTTGGAGAATGTGACATTTAACAATGGCGATATTCCAATGGTTAATGATTGTGCATTTCATATAGTTCCGTCGACAAAAGCGCTTTTAAATTACGGAAAACTTTTAGGGATTAATAAAAAAAACATAAAACTCTCTGATTCTGGTTACCGGATGTTTAAAAATGAAAAATATGAGTTGTTTATGGATATGGGAGAAGTTGGAGCTTCATATCAACCAGGACATGTACATTCGGACACTTTTAATTTTGTCTTATATGCAAATAATCAACCATTTATTGTTGATACGGGTACTTCTACCTATGAAAAAAATGACCGAAGACATCTAGAGAGAAGTACTAGTTCTCATAATACTATAACTATTGGTGATTATGAGCAAACTCAGGTATGGGGTGGTTTTAGGGTAGCAAAAAGAGCTAAAATTATTTCATTGAAAGAATCCTCTTTTCTATTTTCATCCAGTCATAATGGCTATAAAAACATAGGTGTTATTCATAATAGAAAGTTTATAACAAACAAAGATTCAATTAATATTTTTGATGATTTAAATAAACACGAAGTTTATAAACAAATTGCACATTTTCATTTTCACCCATCGATTAAAAATATAGTTATAAAGGATTCAAGGGTGTATTTTAAAAATTCTAATATTGAAATGTCATTTAATGGAAAAAG
>ENA-ORDR01001578-ORDR01001578.1-marine-metagenome-genome-assembly--contig:-NODE-1578-length-10436-cov-10.013901_pt1 | contig 10436 bp, 5 predicted proteins | sample MGYA00240993_ERZ508538 | MGnify/ENA primary metagenome ERZ508538 (study PRJEB26207, sample SAMN05421999) | marine metagenome | isolation source: Monterey Bay, California, USA | place: USA:Monterey Bay...
CATACGAATCTTTTTTTAGGAAATGATTATTCAACTAATTTTAATCATTTAATTTATAGTAATGATGCTAATTATCAGACTTCTTTCAAACCTCTTATTAAGTCAGATTTAAACTTTAATACTGACTCAATATTAGAAAATAATTTTTCATATAATTATCAGAATTGGCTTTTAAAAAAAATGTTTTCTGAGCATTTAATAATTATGAATGGTGATGATTATAAAGTTTCAGCATCTCCAATTATTAATTTTTCTATAGGTAAAGAATCAATTGAAGGGCTTGGGACTTTTGTGAATACAAGAGGAATTGTTGTTCAAGGTGATTTAGGAAAAACCATCTCTTTCTATACTTCATTTGCTGAAAATCAAGCAATTTTTCCAAATTATATTGATGCTTTTATAAGGAAAAATAAGATAGTTCCAGGGCAAGGGTATGCACGAGATTTTAAAGAAATTGGTTTTGATTACGCTATGTCGTCTGGTCATGTAACTTATAGAGCAAATAAGATGTTTGCAGTTCAATTTGGGCACGGAAAACATTTTATAGGTGATGGCTATCGTTCACTTTTGTTGTCCGATAATACTTTTAATTATCCTTATTTAAGGATTCAAACAACCTTTGGAAAAGTGCAATATACTAATTTGTATACTGAGTTTATGGATATCAATTATTTTACAACTCATAGAGTTGATAATAAGGATCAGATGGGTTACCCCAAAAAGTACATGTCATCTCATTATTTAAGTTTGAATGCTACAAAGAGATTCAGTTTAAGTTTGTATGAAGCTGTTGTTTGGCGTATGAATCATGCACCAGGAAGTAGTGGTTTTGATGTAAATTATCTGAATCCTATTGCTATGCTAAGACCAATTGAATTTTCAGTAAATTCCCCTGACAATGTATTGGTTGGTATTAACACAAAATATAAGTTACCTTTCTCATCTTACCTATACGGGCAAATTATCTTGGATGAATTTAGTTTAACAGATTTACGACAGGATAATGGATTCTGGGCGAATAAATATGGATATCAGTTAGGGTTTAAAATGTTTGATGCTTTTAAAATTGAGAGTTTAACTTTACAGACTGAATACAATTTAGTGAGACCATATACTTATGCGCATCATAATCCTGAGCAAAATTATGCGCATTATAATCAACCACTAGCACATCCTTTGGGAGCTAATTTTTCTGAAATGTTATTTTTAGCAAATTATAAGTGGAAAAGATTTGCTATTAATGGAAAACTGATTTTTTCAAAATATGGAGGTAAAATAAAAGATGACCCTACTTCATACGGAAATGATTTATTTATGTCAACAGGAAATTATGCTTCTGAAGAAGGGTTAGTTGGAATGGGAAGTGGTAGACCCTCTGATTTTGGAATAGATATGTATCAAGGAAATTTAACTGAAATTAGTTATAGCTCATTGAATGTTAGTTATGTTGTTAATCCAAAAACTAATCTTAAAATTAACATTGGAATTACAATTAGAGATGAAGTAAATGAGGAAGCAGAAATGCAAACTAATTTTATCAATTTTGGATTAGTCACCGATTTATCTAATCATTATTACGATTTTTAATGGCTTATATATTAGCAATTGAAACAACTACAAAAAATTGCTCAGTTGCACTTTTTGATGACGCAAAACAACTTGCACTAAAAGAACTAGTCTCGGAAGGATATTCACATGCCGAACAACTCACAATATTTATTGAGGAAGTTTTAAGTGAAGTAAAAATCTCCATTAATAATCTTAATGCTATTGCTTTAAGCATGGGACCAGGGTCATATACTGGTTTAAGAATTGGAACATCTACTGCTAAAGGTCTATGTTATTCTTTAGACATTCCTTTAATTGCTATTTCTACTTTAAAAGCTATGGCTTTAGGTATTTCTAAAAATTATGATTTTCCCTTGTATTGCCCAATGATAGATGCTAGAAGGATGGAGGTTTTTGCTGGAATGTATGATTCAGAAAATAATGAAATTAGAGAGGTAAATGCAGATGTAGTAGATGTAAATACTTATGCAGAATATTTAAAAAATGAAGTCCTATTTTTTGGTGATGGGGCATTAAAATGTGCAGATATCATTAGTAATGAAAATGCAAATTTTATTGAATGCTATCCTTCAGCAAAAGACATTCGGACTTTAGCATTTCAAAAATATTCCAATAATGATTTTGAAGATGTTGCTTATTTTGAGCCTTTTTACCTTAAAGATTTTGTAGCAGGAAAGAAGAAAAGTTAGTCTCTTCTTTTCCTTTTTGCAGCAGCATTAAATTTTCCTTTAAAGGAAGATCCTCCTCCACTGCTTTCTGCACCAGAACTTCTTCTTGATGAACTTCCGCTATCTCTGCTTGATGATGATCCTCTAGAATTAGAGATTCTTCCGTTTCTTCCGCCACTGCTTCTTTTTCTATCTCCTCTTCCTGAATATGAACCACCACTTCTTGGTCTTCTTCTCTCACCTCCTCTTCTTGATTTTGTTCCAGGAGCTTGAGAAACTTCTACATTTACTCTATTCCCATTCCAATTTGCATCTATTAAGCCACTCATAATATCAGTTTCAAAATCAGTTGGAACTTCAAAGAATGAGAATTTCCCCATAATATCAATCTTACCGATAGGAATATTTCTGTTACGAGTGTACTCATTAATTAATCCAATTAAATTATGAGCTTGTAAATCTTTTTCTTGTCCTAAATTGATAAAAAATCTTGTATGTCCAGCTTCAGCATGCCCAGTTCTTTCTCCTCTCTTTCTATTACCTCTATCATTTCTCCCTCTATCATTTCTATCATTCTTGTCGTTTCTGCTATTTCCAGTAACATTTAAATCTTGTGCATTCTTGTAAAATGCTAAGAATCTATTAAATTCTGTAGAAACAAAATGTTTGATAATTCCTTCTTTGTCAAGGTGTTCTAATTTCTCTTCAATTGACGGTAAGTATTTATCAATTTGATGATTTACGTCAGTAGCCACTACCTTGTCAATTAACTTCATTAATTGAATTTGACAAATTTCATCACCATTCGGTAATTTTTTAAGAATCAAGTCACGCTTAATCATTCTCTCGATTGATTTTAACTTTCTACCCTCCCTACTGTGTGCAATAATAATAGAAATACCTTTGTTTCCTGCTCTTCCAGTTCTTCCAGATCTATGAACATAAACTTCATTATCGTCAGGTAAGTTGTAGTTGATAACATGTGTTAATTCATTGATATCAATTCCTCTTGCAGCAACATCAGTAGCGACTAGTAATTGAATTTTCTTCTTTCTGAATTTCCCCATTACATTATCTCTTTGTGCTTGAGATAATTCTCCATGAATTGCATCAGCATTATATCCATCTTGCATTAATTTATCTGCAATGTCAGCTGTTTCTCTTCTTGTACGGCAAAATACAATTCCATAGATTTCAGGGTTTACATCACAAATTCTTCTTAATGCTTTATATCTATCTCTTGCTTGAACCATATAGTAATGGTGCTCAATATTTTTTGCTCCTTCATTTCTACTTGCAACCTCAATTGTTTTTGGGCTGTGCATGTAGTTTTTACTAAGTCTCATTACCTCTTTAGGCATAGTTGCTGAGAATAATAGTGTTTGTTTTTCTTCTGGTGTTTCAGCTAAAATTGTGTCTAAATCATCTTTGAATCCCATGTTTAACATTTCATCAGCTTCATCTAAAACAACAAATTCAATATCCTGTAGTCTAAGAGCTTTTCTGTTGATTAAATCAATAACTCTACCAGGAGTACCAACAACAACTTGCGTTCCTGATTTTAATGATCTCATCTGAGGAACAATGCTCGCACCACCGTATACAGGGGTGATTTTTAATCCTTTAATATATTTAGCAAAAGTATCCATGTCTTTTGCAATTTGAAGGCAAAGCTCTCTTGTTGGGGCTAAGATAATTGCTTGAGGTAATTTTCTATCAACTTCAACTTTATGAAGAACTGGAAGTCCGAATGCAGCAGTTTTACCTGTACCAGTTTGAGCTAATGCTATAAGGTCAGTTTCATTTTCCAATAAATATGGAATTGATTCTTGTTGTATTGGTGTTGGTGTCTCAAAACCTAAATCAGCAATAGCTTTTTGTAAGTTTTTGTTCAGTCCTATTTCAGAAAATGTCATGCTTAAAATTTTTTGCAAAATTACTCTTATATAGGAGAATACTGTATTAAATATAAGATTTATGCAAAATATAAGTTTTCAACCCCTTAAAAACTAGTTATATTTTTGTTTTTTAATCTACTACAAAGTGTATTTTTGCAACCTAAATAAATCAAAATGAGTACATATAAGTTTTCTGACAGACATATCGGCCCAAGAGCAAATGATATTACTGAGATGTTAAAAGTAGTAAATGCTTCATCTTTAAATCAATTAATTGATGAGACAATCCCAGAAAAAATTCATTTAGTAAGAGAAATGAATTTACCTGAAGCGTTATCTGAAAGTAGGTTTGTTGAGCATATGCAAGGAGTAGCTAAGAAGAATAAAAATTATCGTTCATATATTGGAATGGGATATTTTAATACGATACTTCCTGGAGTGATTCAAAGAAATATTTTGGAAAATCCAGGTTGGTATACGGCTTATACCCCTTATCAAGCAGAAATTGCACAAGGAAGATTAGAGGCCTTATTGAATTTTCAAACTATGGTTACTGATTTAACTGGGATGGAGATTGCAAATGCATCACTTCTAGATGAAGGAACTGCTGCTGCTGAGGCAATGGGAATGTTGTTGAGTAGTAGGAGTAGAGCTCAGAAAAAAGCAAATGTTGTAAAGTTCTTCATTTCAGAGTTGTGTTACCCACAAACTTTAGAAATTGTAAAAACTAGAGCAATCCCTTTTGGTATAGATTTAGTTATTGGCAATCATAATGAGGTGAAACTTGATGATTCATATTTTGGATGTTTATTGCAGTACCCTGAAAAATATGGTGAAGTAATTGATTATTCTGAATTTGTAAAATCAGCTAAAGAATATGAAATTGGAGTAGTTGTTGCGGCTGATTTATTAAGTTTAAGTTTATTGACTCCTCCAGGAGAATGGGGTGCAGATGTTGTTGTTGGTACTTCTCAAAGGTTCGGTGTCCCTATGGGTTATGGTGGGCCTCATGCTGCTTATTTTGCAACTTTTGAGAAATATAAAAGAAGTATTCCTGGACGAATTATTGGAGTTTCAGAAGATGTTGATGGAAATAGAGCATTAAGAATGGCACTGCAAACAAGGGAACAACATATTAAAAGAGAGAAAGCGACTTCAAATATTTGCACTGCACAGGTTCTTTTAGCGGTAATGGCTGGGATGTATGCTGTTTATCATGGAGAGGAAGGCTTGAGAGGAATGAGTAAAAAAATTCATTCGTTAACTGCTACTTTAGCTGAGGGTTTGACTCAGTTAAGTTATCATCAACTGAACGCAAACTATTTTGATACTTTAAAAATTGGAATTGGAAATGTCTCAATGGAAAATATCAAAACCTATGCTGAGGACGCAAAAATTAATTTGAATTATATTGATGATGAAACATTGTCTATTAGTATTGATGAAAAAGATGATTTAGAAAACATAAATGATATTTTGGAAGTATTTGCAAAAAGTTGTAATCATTCTGATTCTGCTGATTTGATAAAAGAAGTGTTGAGTGGTGATTATACTGAAGCAACTGCAAGAATTCCTGAAGCACTTTATAGAAAATCATCATTTATGCAACATGAAGTGTTTAATAAGTATCATTCCGAAACAGAGATGATGCGCTACATGAAAAGTTTAGAGAATAAAGATTTGTCATTAACTCATTCAATGATTCCATTAGGGTCATGTACTATGAAGTTGAATGCTGCATCAGAATTATTTCCATTGAGCTGGTCAGAATTTGGAAATTTACATCCTTTTGCTCCCTCACATCAAGCTAGGGGGTATCATATTATGTTTCATGAACTAGAAGAAATGCTTTGTGAAATTACTGGATTTGACGCTATGAGTTTACAACCAAATTCTGGTGCGCAAGGAGAGTATGCTGGGTTGATGGTTATTAGAGCTTACCATGAAAGTAGAGGTGATGAGAGTAGAAATATTTGCTTGATTCCTTCTTCAGCACATGGTACAAATCCAGCATCAGCAGTTATGGCAGGAATGAAAGTTGTAGTTACTCAATGTGATGAAAATGGAAATATTGATGTTGAAGCTTTGAGAGAAAAGGCGGAAGAACATAAAGATAATTTATCTTGTTTGATGGTTACTTATCCTTCTACTCATGGAGTTTATGAAGAGGAAATAATGGAGATCACAAAGATTATTCATGATAATGGAGGGCAAGTTTATATGGATGGTGCTAATATGAATGCTCAGGTTGGAATTACAAATCCTGCAATTATTGGAGCAGATGTTTGTCATCTAAATTTACATAAAACTTTTGCAATTCCTCATGGTGGAGGTGGTCCTGGAATGGGTCCGATTGGTGTTGTTGAGCATTTGAAGCCATTTTTACCAAATAATCCTTTAGTTAAGATGGGAGGAGAAAAAGGAATGTCAATTTCTTCAGCTCCTTGGGGTAGCGCTCTGGTATTGTCAATTTCTTATGCATATATAAAGATGCTTGGTACAAAAGGGTTGAAGTCTTCAACAGAGATAGCAATTTTAAATGCTAACTATATAAAAGAAGTGCTTTCTGAACATTTTGATATTTTATATACTGGTGATAATGATAGAATAGCACATGAGATGATTGTTGATTTCAGGATGTTTAAAGTAGATGGTATAGAAGTAGTTGATGTGGCAAAAAGATTGATGGATTACGGCTTTCATGCACCTACAGTTTCATTTCCTGTTGCAGGAACTTTAATGATAGAGCCTACTGAGAGTGAAAGTAAGGCTGAGATTGACAGATTTTGTGAAGCTATGATTTCAATAAAATCAGAAATTGATGAGGTGGTAGATGGAAAAGTAAAAGTTGAAGAGAGTGTGTTGAAAAATGCACCTCATACTATTAACCTTGCAGTAAATGATAAGTGGGACTTTGTGTATTCAAGACAAAAAGCTCTTTATCCTTTAAGTTGGGTAAAAGAACATAAATTCTGGCCAAGTGTAAGGAGGGTTAATGATGCTTTTGGTGATAGAAACTTAATTTGTTCTTGTGCTCCAATTTCTGATTATATTGAGTAGATAAGACTTTGATAATTTTAGTATTGCTAATTGCGATACTTGTCTTATATTTGCAACCAATTAAATAATTTAAAAAACAAAAAAATGAAAAAAGTTTTACTTTCTGTTTGTGCTCTAGTAGTTGCAACTGCAACTTTCGCACAATCAAATTTGGTGAACATGCCAAATGACAATTTAACAAAAGGGTATTCGATCATGTCAAATACTCCTAATTTTACTCCTAATTTTACTCCTTCAGCAGCTGCTCCGGCAACAATTTGGTCAGATGATTGTTCTGATGCTTCTGCTTGGGTTTTCACTAATTCAAGTACATTAAATATTGATTGGGCTATTGAAATGGACCCTAATGCTACTCCTGCTGGTGGAGCTTTAACTCCAATGGCATCTGCTTCAGCTGCTAATGGGTACATGATGGTGAGTTCGGATGCTGATGGTGGCGGTTCAGATGGAGATGGTACAACTATCTCTTGTGAGTTTACTACTGCAACTCCAATTGATTTATCTAATTTCCCTAATGTACAGTTAACATTTGAACATAATTTTAGATGGTGGAAAGATACAAGAGTAGTAAGAATATCTCCAGATAATGGGAATACTTGGGTAGAAATTGATGAGATTTCTAATGATCAGGATTATACTTATCCAAATCAATCTTCTGATAATCCTCATATGTCTACTTATGATATTTCTGCAGTTGCAGGAGGTCAGTCAGAAGTTTTAGTTCAATTCTATTATAATGATAATGATATTTGGGCTTGGTATTGGGCTGTAGATGATATTGCTATTTCTGAATTGCCTGATAATTTAGTTGTTTCTTCTGAAGAAGTGATGGGTGGTTGGTGGATCGGCTACCAAACTGTTGGTGGTTTAGGTCAAGATTATACATTTAACACAATGTCACAAGCAACTGCTAATCCTTATTCTTTTGAGTCTGTTTTAAGAAATGGAGGAATTGGAACACAAGATGTTACTATGAATGTTGAGGTTACTGAAGATGCTTCAGGAACTAATGTATTATCAACAACTGCAAATGTTTTAACACTTTCATCTGGTCAGCAAGATACAGTAGCTGCAAATGATGCTTTTACTCCTGCAAATACTGGCTTATATACTGTAGACATCTGGTCAGTAGCTGATTCTGCTGGACAAGGAACAACTATCACCTATACTGATACTGCTGTTAAAATGACTATGGTTACTGATTATATTTACGGAAAAGATTATGGGGATGCAGACGGTTACTGGAGAATAAACAGGCCTACAGGTGGTTTTGAAATTTCTTCTACTTATGATATTTATGCTGATGAAACTCTTTATTCTATAGATGCTCATATTTCTGACTGGTCAATACCTGGTGCAGAAGTATTTGTAAAGTTATATGAAGAAGATCCTACTGGTGGAGACCCAATTCCTTTAGATCAATCTGACCCTTACGAAATTACTTCAGCTGATTTAGGAGCTTGGATTAATATTGATTTATTAGCGCCTTTTCCATTAATAGCTGGTACGGGATACAGAATTGCTATTGGGGCTTATATGCACCCAACTGATACTGTTGGTATTAATTTGTCAGGCTTAGGAGAGTATTCTTCACAAGGTATTTGGGATAATGATGATGTTTTTGAAGGCACAAATGGTGCTCAATGGTGGACTATCTCTAATATTCCAATGTTAAGAATGAATTTTGATCCAGGTAGTATATCTGCTCTTTCTGATGTAAAGCAAACAGTATTTAATACTTTCCCTAATCCAACAAATGGTATTTTTACTATTGAGTTAGAGTCTAATGCAAAGTATGATGTAACTGTTAATAATGTTATAGGACAAACAGTTATTTCAACAACAACTAATGGAATGAATACTACTATTGATTTATCAAACTTTGATAAAGGTGTTTATACTGTAGAACTGAAGAATAATAGTTCTACTTATGTGGAGAAAGTTATTGTTGAGTAATTCTCAAATAATATAAATAACAAAAAACCCACTCGTTAGAGTGGGTTTTTTTAAAAGTGGTGCTACCAAGATTCGAACTAGGGACACATGGATTTTCAGTCCATTGCTCTACCAACTGAGCTATAGCACCAACTAAATTGGGCTGCAAATTTAATTCTTTTTTTTAGTTGAAGAAATTTTTAGACTAAATCATCATATCGCATTGTAATTTTATATTTTTGACAAAAATTCACATTCTCTGAAACTAATTATTGACATAGGAAATACAACATCAAAAATTGCACTGTTTGATGGAAAAGAGTTAGTTAAGAATACTACTTTACCTGATTTAGATCTTAGTAAAGTGAAGTTATTTGGCCAAAATTATAAAATAACTTCATCAATTCTTTCGTCAGTAAAAGAGATTAATGCTGAAATATCAGCTATTGTTGAGGTGTATTCTGCTGAAGTATTGTCGGAAAAAACCCCACTTCCAATCATAAATAATTATAAAACCCCACTTACTTTAGGGAAAGATAGGTTAGCTGCTGTTGTAGGCGCTTCTGTATTATATCCTGGAAAAGATGTTTTAGTTTTTGATGCGGGAACTTGCTTAACTATTGATTTTATAAATTCGGATAAAGAATATGTAGGTGGTAGAATATCCCCTGGAATTGAAATGAGATACAATGCTTTACATACTTTTACGGATAAGTTGCCGTTAATTAAAAGTGAAAAAAATACATTAGTTCTTGGTAATGATACTAAAACATCAATAATTAGTGGTGTACAGCAAGGAATTTTAGCTGAAGTAAAAACAATAATATCAGAGTATAAAAGCCAAAATACCGATACTGTTTTTGTCTTTACAGGTGGGGATAGTTTTTACTTTGAAAAGGAATTAAAAAATAGCATATTTGCAAATCCTAATTTAGTGTTAATTGGGTTGAATGAAATTTTAGATTATAATGAATAAAATATTTAGTTTAGTTGTAATAATTAGTGGTTTAGCATTGCAAACTTCTGCACAAATTGCTACTAGTTCTCCTTACTCTCGTTTTGGTTTAGGTGATTTACATGAAAATATTCTTCCTGAATTTTCAGCTTTTGGAGGAGCTTCAACTGCTTTCAATAACAGTTCAACTGTAAATCCGAATAACCCTGCCTCTTTTACTTCTTTTAAGCCAAATTCTTTTCTATTTTCAACTGGTGGTTGGCATAAAACTACCAGAATGCAAAATTCTTCTGCTGAACATACGGTAAACAATAATGCTTTTAGCCATCTTATTGTAGGTTTTCCTTTATC
>ENA-ORDR01001579-ORDR01001579.1-marine-metagenome-genome-assembly--contig:-NODE-1579-length-10432-cov-2.514631_pt1 | contig 10432 bp, 13 predicted proteins | sample MGYA00240993_ERZ508538 | MGnify/ENA primary metagenome ERZ508538 (study PRJEB26207, sample SAMN05421999) | marine metagenome | isolation source: Monterey Bay, California, USA | place: USA:Monterey Bay...
CCCCTCGGCTCGTACATCGAGGACCTACTGGACAGGCTCAACCTCTTCGACGACTGGTACAAGAACGGCCAACCGTCCATCTTTTGGATCTCCGGCTTCTTCTTCACGCCGTCGTTTACAACCGCCGCTCTACAAAATTTCGCCCGCGGGAACAACTACGCCATTGACACCGTCGGCTTTGAGATGGAGATGATGGAGATGGACTGAGAGATGGATCGATGCGATGGGAGTAGCCAGAGTCGAGGGCCGCGACGCGGACCACTGGGGCGTCTGGATCCGGCCGTCCGGACTCACCTTCGAAGGCGTCACAGTCGATAACCACTTTGATATGTTACGGATCCACGGCGACTTCAAGATCACGTACCCGCCGCCTAGACATGATGATGAGGATGGTATGAATTCATGATGAAGATAATGATCCTGGAATAAGCCCTGAATTGCAAAAGAAAAAAAACTTTAATTGTTTTTTTCTATATCCAAAAAATATTGGATCTTCTAAAATATAGATTTTATCTATATTTTTTGGTAAGTATTTTACTTCATATAGATTATTTGGAAATATTAATAAATTTTTACCAAATTTCATATTATAAATTCATTTATTTAGATTATGGATAATAATAGCTGAATAGATAGTAAAGCTAAACTTATATAGGTACATAGCATTCCAGAAATTCTGAGAAAAGGATTATGATCAAAAAAAGCAAAACAAATGGCATGTGCAACTCTACCATAAGAAAATACTAAACAAATTATTAGCAAGTAGTTAAAAGATACTAGTTCAACACTTTCATAAATATATAAAAGTATTAAAAAAAGAGGAACATATTCTGAGAAGTTACCATGAGCTCTAACATTTCTATCTAATTTAATAGCTGGCACTTTTTTATCCATTTTAAATATTAATTTCATAACAGGACTTCCTCTTAGGTAACCTATGCGAACAGATAAAAATAAATAAAAAATAGTAAATAATGATGCAAAAAGAGAAGTAAGTGGAATGCTATTCATCATAATTTCCTTATAAATAAATGTTTATTGTTGATAATAATTAAGTAAATTTAATCATTAGCATAAATTTATGTATTTTGAATCTATTAAATTTTTTCTTGGGGTTTTAAAATGAAAAATAAATTATTAAATTGGCACATAAATTTAATTGCTAAAGTACAAAAAATTACTGGTTTATCAAATTATCAAATTATTTGGCTTAGTTTTTTAGAGGGGTTAATTATAGGGATTTTAATTGGTTATTATATTTTTAAATAATTTTAACTGGTTAGATACATTTAATTATTTAAAAAATATCTTTGTAAAATTCACTTTCATCAAGTTGTTTTGGGTTTTTTATCCCAGTGATAGCCCAAAATTTATTTAACATATCTTCAACATCTATTTTGGTGAAATGTATCTTGACCCATTTATTGTTCTTAATTTTTTCTGTTTTTACACTCGGTAAATCTACAGGTAATTTTGCTCTATTGAACACTGCACATTCATATACTTTTTCATTTTCAATCTGAGAAAAACTAAGAACATAATAATTATAGTCTAATTGACATTTTCCATTAACAAAATTTAAATCTTTAAATATCATTGTTTTAATTTACAAATCGATTTATGTCCGACATATGTGCTGGCAAAGCTCTTTGAAGAACACGCGCAACGTCAATTACATATTTTTCATCAGGTATAGGATATCTTAGTTCAGAACTTAAGTATAACTTAATTCCAGTTTGATTAATGACTTTTTCATATATGGATAATAGAAGAGGGGTATTTTTTAAAAGATCAGGTATCCATTCTACATAAGAACTCAAGGCTTCTGTCAAAATAATATCTGCAAATGATATTTTTTTACCAACACAAAATTCATTTCCGTTTTCTTTAATTCTTAACTCAAATTTAGGAGCAAATTTATTAAAACGTTCTTGTAACATTTTAACAGCTATTTCTTTAGAAGGTTGAAATGCAGCCTGCATAGCTGCTTCAGCAAAGTCAGTTATTGCACCAGCAAACATATCACAATAAAGAGCTTCTTTATCATTCTCTCCATAATATCCTCCAATTCTGGCAAGGTATCTAATCATTCCACTTGATTGACTTAAGTTCATTCCATTAATTTCTAAAAGAGGCATTTGATCAAATGGAAGTTTGCCAGAGTTTCTAAGTTCAATAAGATCCTCTGGTGTGGTTATAGGAATGTTTTTAAAACTAATTTGATTAATTGCTAACATCCATCTTGTGGTTTCTGCTCTACCACGACCTAAAAAATAATGGAGTTTAACTGCGTTTGACATTATGTGACCTTTTAAAATTATTGACTATGATGAAAGTGAAATGAGATCAATTATTTATAAGTGAATATTTATGTTATTTCATTATTAACGTTAAATTAAAAGAAAATTATTTTTTATTAATACAGGATAACTCTTCAGGTAATTTTTTTAACTCTATTGTACCTTCACTCAATAAAACGGGTTTTAGCCTCATAGTGTTTTTATCTAAATGCCAAGCAAAATCAACACCTAGAAAAGCATACTTATCTTCAAATAAAATGAATGAATTTGATTTTTGTCCTACTATGCTTCCAATTTCTATAAATTTATTTTTAATCTTTTTAAATGCATTATCATAAAAATGATTATTGTTATTTTTAAATGAAAACTCTAATGAATAAGATTTGTTGACGTTGCTACAAATAATATTAGGATTAGTTTCTTTTGCATGCGAAAATTTTAAAATAACAAAAAAGTATAATAAAATTAAACTGGACAATATTCGCATAATTTATTTAAAGCATATTTTTTTTCAAATTCAAATTAGAAAAATATTAAATTATTTGTATTTTTAATCAGTTGATTGATAATGTGAATTTATATTTGGTGATATATGTTTTTAAATTAAGAATTTTGAGGTGCTTGTGAAGAATAATAATCAGACTAAATTCATTTCATTTAAATTTGGAAAATTTAATTTAAGGTTTAGGAAAGATTACTTTAAATACTTCCTTATATTTATAGTTATTTTTTTTGTAGCACTCCCTTATGCCGATTTGTCTATACCAAAGCATGTTTTATCAAATTTATAGAGTTTCTTTATTATGGATAAAAATAATAATCTAATTGATCGTCTTTCTAAATGCTACGCAAGTGCTATTCACGATGTCTTAAGAGAAAAAGGTTACGGTAATTGTGTTCTTCCTCCAGAAATTCAAGCACTAGAAAAAGGTCAAAAATTGTTTGGAGAGATTTATACAATTTCGGGTCATATTGATTATAGTCTTTCACGCCATGAATCTCTTCTACTTTGGTCACAAGTATTATCAAAAGTTCCTTCTGAAAAAGTGATTGTATGTCAACCTAATACACATTCAATTGCATTGATGGGTGAATTGTCTGCTAGAGCTTTAATGGTTAAAGGCACTAAGGGTTATTTAATGGATGGTCATTGTAGAGACGTAGAAGAAATTTTAGATGCCAAATTTCCTGTTTTTTGCAGACTTTCAACTGCGGCTGATATAGTTGAACGTTGGAAATACGATTCTCTAGGTCATCCAATAACTATAGGAACAGTAACAATCCATTCTGGAGACTATATAATTGCTGATATGGATGGGGCAGTCATTATACCTAAAAATATTGCTGAAGATGTTATTAGTAAAACTGAAGAGGTGATGAGTACTGAAAGCGAAATGCGACAAGCAATATTAAATGGAATGGACCCTGAACAAGCTTATTTAAAATTTAGAAAATTTTAAATTTACCAAATGGTTGTCATTATTATATATGCTTAATATGCAATGTTTATAAATCGTAAAAAAGTGTGGTCATTATCATGGCCTCTCATAATAGCAAATTTTACAATACCTTTAGTAGGACTTACTGATACTATTATAATGGGTCATATGCCAGATAGTTTGTATTTAGCAGCAATCGCTATAGGTGGCATTGTTTTCAACTTTATGTATGCCGGATTGAATTTCTTGAGAATGGGAACTACAGGTATCGTAGCTCAAAAATTTGGAGAGAATAATTTTGAAGAAGTTTTTTTTAGTTTATTAAGGCCTACATTAATAGCCGTTTCAGTTGGTTTTATTCTCTATTTAAATAGAAATTATATATATGATTTATCAGTTTATTTTTTAACTCCTGATCAACAATTACTCGCACTTTATAAAGAATATCTCTTCATCAGAATGATAGGTTTACCAGCAGGTTTATTGAATATAGTGTTTTTAGGTTGGTTTTTTGGGATGCAAAAAACTAAATCAGTTATGTTACAGTTGGTTATTATTAATCTTACGAATGTCTTCGCTTCTTTATACTTAGCCGTTTATCTTGAATATGGTATTTTTGGAGTTGCCTTAGGTAGTGTATTAGCTCAAATTTCAGGTCTTCTTTTATCAATTATTATTTTTTTTAATCATTTTAAAACACTAAATTTTATTTCATTCGACCTAAAGAAAATAATTAATTTAAATGGTTTCCTTAACTTGTTTTCAATAAGTAAAAACTTATTTGTGAGAACTATGATCTTAGTATCAGTACAGGCATATTTAATTAAAAAATCAGGTTTGATAGGGGTTGATCAATTAGCAACAATGGAAATATTAATTGTTATTTTTGGACTTTCATCTTACACTCTTGATGCTTTTGCTCATGCTGCAGAATCGACCGTTGGTGTATCTATTGGATCAAAAAATAAAAAAAATATTTATAAATCAATAAAAAATACAACAGAGTTTGCTTTGTCTTTCTCCGTATTAATTGGTATAGTTTTGTATATAACTGATTATTATATCATTAATCTATTTACAAATATTCCTGTCTTACAAAATTTAACAATTGATCTTTGGAGCTTAGTAATTATTACTCCCTTTATTTCAATGTTAGCTTTTCAATTAGATGGTATTTTTATTGGCGCAACATTAGCAAAGGAAATGAGAAATAGCATGATATTATCATCTCTCATTTTTTATTTAATCATAGAATTTATCATTCAGGACGCTTTAAATTTAAAAAATTTATATTCTTGTTTTCTTTTATTTTTAATTTTAAGAGGTGTCTTTTTAACTTTTTATCTACCTCGAGTTTTTAAATTAATTAAAAATTAATTATATTTTTATACAACTTAGTTTAAAACAATCACTTAATTAATGAGGTGATCAAAAATTATGGTTGAATGTAGAAATGTTGATAAATTAATCTTTAGACGCTTAATACTACTTATGGTTTTTGTATCAATATTGACTGTTTTAATTCCTAATATTTTTAACTTTGAAAAATACTATGGTCTAAGCCGTTTTATCGACCAAGGTTATATTGGATTATTTTTAAATAATAAATTAGAGTTTTTTTTAACTTTATTTATGTCTTTTTTTTCTTTAACAAGTTTTATTTTAATCTATTTTTTTATATCAATAGGAAGGTTTTTTTTTCTAATTTATATGATTTTAAATTTTTTAATCATTGTTTTAGGTGGGGATAATATTAATTATGGAATTTTATATCCCCTTGATTGGATTAAAAATATTACAGAAGCTTCTTTAATATATCTTATGTTTTTTGGAAATTTTAAAAAACATTTTCAATCAAAAAATTATAACTAATATTATAAAATATGATTTGTTTTTGTAAAAAATTTAAATAAATGTTGTGATTGTTCTACATTATTCTAAGGAGATCAAATGACTAATAAAATTGTTCCTGGTCAAGTAACACCATCGCTTTCACTCAATACCATTAAGGATAACCAATGGTCTTTAGAAGGTAACTTAAACAAAACAAAGACTATGATCATTTTCTACAGAGGATTACATTGCCCCATATGTTGTGATTTCCTAAAAGTAATTGACAATCAATTAAGTGATTATAAAAAATCTAATACCGAGGTAATTGCTGTTTCTATGGATAGCAAAGAAAGAGCGTTACAGGCTAAAAATGATTGGAATATTAATAATTTGAGTATTGCTTATGGTTTAACAGAAGATAAAGCAAGGGAATGGAATTTATACATCTCTAAATCTATTAAAGAAGCCGAGGCTGATGTATTTTGTGAACCAGGTTTATTTATTATTAAAGAAGATGGTTCATTATATTTAGTAAATACAAGTAACATGCCCTTTGCAAGGCCAGACGTTAGTTCTCTTCCTGCTAAATTAATATTTGCTGAAGAAAAACAATACCCTGTTAGAGGTAATAAATAAAAGATTCAAATTTATAGATATTGTTTTTAAGATTTATTTTTTAGTCATATTTTCTATAAAATCAGAAGCTTTTTTAAAAATTAAAGTTTTGCGATCTATGTTCATTCTTTCTAAAGAACTTACTAAAATTGAAAGGCGAGGGTTACTTTTAAAATGAGAGATATTATCGCTCATAAATTTCCAATATAAACCGTCAACTATATCACACCAACTGTCTTTTTTATAATTGCTCATCTTTAATATATAGTTAGAACCACATGAGTAAGGTTTGGTTGCAAATATTCCTCCATCAGCAAATGTTCCCATACCATAAACATTTGGAACCATTACCCAATCAGAAGAATCTACAAACATTTCCATAAACCATTTATAAATTTCATTAGGGTGAATTTTTGATAAGTTCATAATATTACAAATTATCATAAGTCTTGGTATATGGTGAGTGTATCCAAATTTTATACAATCTTTTATAGCATCATCAAGTGGAGTGATACCAGTTGTCCCTTCATACCAATGATTAGTGAGTTTTCTATCATGTTTCCAATAATTTGATTTAATTTCCTCGTTTCCTTTGAGATGATAGATACCTCTTATGAACTCTCTCCAACCTATAATTTGACGAATGAAACCTTCTAGAGAATTTATTGGTATAGAATGTGTTTTAGAAAACTCTAGAGCTTTATTTATAACTTCATCTGGAGTTAATAAGCCCATATTAAGAACTGGGCTTAAAGCACTATGAAATAAAAAATTATTTTCAAACCTTATTGCATCTTCATAATCACCAAATTTTGAAAATTTATTCTCAAGGAAAAGATCTAACCATTCCAAAGAATCTTTTCTATTTGTTGGCATCCATAAATAGTCTAAAGAGCCAAAGTGCCCATGAAATGTAGAGTTTATTTTTGATTTTAATGATTTAAATTCATTATCTTTTTGATTAATGGGTAAAGATGGAATTTCAATGGTTTTAGGTATTTTTTTTCTGTTTTCTTCATCAAAAGACCATTTCCCTCCTATAGGTTTGTTGTCTTCATCAGTAAGAATACTAAGCTTTTGTCTGATTTTTTGATAAAAACTAGCCATTCTTATGATTTTTTTTTGACTGGAGACAAAATTTTCAAAATCCAATCTTGATGTGATAAACATTGGGCTTTGAATGATTTCAAGATCTAAATTATTTTTATTTACGAAATCATTTAATTGTGTTTCAAAAAAATGGTCTTCAACTTCGAAACATTTAATAATATTAATGCTTTCTTTTTTAATAACTTTAAGGAATTTTTTTTCAAAATCGTCTTTGAAATCATCATCTTCAATAGAATGATAATATACGTTAAATCCATTTTTAATTAAATTGTCTCTATATTGACGCATTGACCAAAGAAACATTAAGATTTTTAATTTATGGTGTTTATGTTTAGTTGTTAAGCCAAAATCTTCTGCCATAAAAACTGATTTTACTTTAGTTTTTTTTATGTGTTCAATAGGAAACAGTTGATTTCCTAATATTAATAAAATTTTATTTTCAGACATTTAATTTATTTACTCATATATACTTATATTTGTTGTGTTTGCTGTGATGTAATCCCAATCATAAGTAACCCCTAATCCAATACCGTTTGGAACAGGAACACAGCCGTCGCTTTCAATGCAATCTATCATATCTGTGTAGCCACATGTATAAACTGGTGCCATTGTGTTAGGGCAATCAGGACCAACAAGTGCAACTTCATAGAAATTTGAATTTCTAGTAGCTGCCATCACGTGTCTATGTGCTGGGCCACAAGCATGAATTTCAACATCAATTCCAAATGCTTCTCCTAAATGAGATATTTTCATTGCTCCAGTTATTCCCATATCATACTCTGGATCTGATCTTAAAAAGTCAGTTCCACCGGCAATTAAAAAATCACACTTAGGCTCAATTCCTCTAATATGCTCAGTTTGCAAAATTGGAGTTTTAATCATCTCTCTGAGACGTTTATGAGAAAATGCTGAAACACCACTATCTCTGTAAGGATCTTCTAACCAAAAAAAATTAGCATCGTCACAAGCTCTTCCAACATATAGGGCATCTGCAAATGTCCTTAATTGACAAGCTGGGTCAAGCATTAAGGTCATTTTATCTCCAACCTGTTTTGCAACGTAAAGGACGTTTTCAGCTTCTTCTTTTGCGTTTCCTTCATGCCACCCGTGTATTTTAAACGCCTTATAACCCATATCTAAACATTGAAGAGCAAAATCACCAAATGACTCTTTACTATCTAAACCTCCGTTTCTATCACCATGATATGTGCTTGCGTAAGCTGGAAGACGCTTTCTATAGCTTCCAAGTAATACACTAATAGAACAATTTAATTTTTTTCCAGCCCAATCCCATAAGGCTATATCTAGAGGGCCATGCCCCATATGATCAAATTGTCTTAATTCTCTTTTGAAATCATCATAGATTTTTTCTCTTTCCTCTGCATTATATTCTAACAATTTAGGTGCTAGCATTTTTGACTGGGCACAAGCAGCTTGATTACCTCCCCAATGGGTAACATATTCACCCCTACATCCATCATCAGTCTCTACAACTATGGCATATTTATCCATTTTAGTGATTTGACCTTTAGCATAACCTACAGCGCCAATTGTGTTGGCATTAGTCAATAAGCCTAGGTTTTTTACAGAATGTGTAAATTCATGTATTTCAACTTTTTTAATTTGTGTCATTTGTTTACCTTAAATAAAAATTGAATAGACAAAATCTAAAAAACTTATATGTTTTTATTTTCATCAGTTTTAGTAAATTTATTAATTTTAAAAATACTTATTACTCTAATCTATGTAAAGGATATTAAATGAATTTAAATGATTGCTATAATTTTCAAGATTTTAGAAAGCTAGCAAAAAAACGTCTACCTTCTCCTATTTTTCATTACATTGATGGAGCAGCAGATGATGAAGTTACTTATAACAGAAATACGGCAGCTTATAACGATGCAGATTTAATTCCAAATGTTTTAAGGGGTGTTGAAAATGTTGATTTATCAACAACTATTTTTGGAAAAAAACTTGATTTACCATTCTACTGCGCACCTACAGCTCTTCAAAGATTATTTCATTATGAGGGTGAAAGAGCGGTAGGAAAAGCAGCTCAAAAATTTGGTACTATGTTTGGAGTTTCTTCCTTGGGAACAGTCAGTGTTGAAGAAATATCATCTATAGTATCGACACCTAAAATGTTTCAATTTTATTTTCATAAAGATAGAGGACTTAATGATAGCATGCTTGAGAGAGTTAAAGCTGCTAAATTTGATGTTTTAGCTTTAACTGTAGACACTATTACTGGTGGAAATCGTGAAAGAGATTTAAGAACAGGGTTTACATCTCCTCCAAGATTAACTTTGTCCAGTCTCTTTAGTTTCGCGTCTAAACCTATGTGGGCAATTAATTATTTAACAAAACCAAAATTTGAATTACCTCAACTACAAGACCATGTGAGTGAAGGTACTAATACAGCTACTTCTATAGGTTCTTATTTCTCTTCCATGTTAGATCAGTCAATGAACTGGAAAGATGCTGAAAAATTATGTTCAAAATGGGGAGGTCATTTTGCTCTAAAAGGTATAATGAGCGTAGAAGATGCCAAAAAAGCTGTTGACATTGGTTGTACAGGTATAATGGTTTCTAATCATGGTGGACGTCAGTTGGATGGAGCTAGGGCACCATTTGATCAGCTGGCTGAAATTGTTGATGCTGTGGGTGACAAGATTGATGTCATTTGTGAAGGTGGAATTCAAAGAGGCACCCATATCCTCAAAGCTCTTTCAGTTGGTGCTAAAGCCTGTTCTGGAGGAAGAATGTATTTATATGCTCTTGCTTCTGCCGGTCAAGCTGGTGTTGAAAGAGCCTTAGGTTTGTATCGTAGCGAATTAGAAAGAGATATGAAGTTAATGGGATGCACAAATATTAAAGAACTAAATAGATCAAATATAAAGTTTAGATAACTTTATGAACTTTTTAAATTTGAATTTAAAACCTTTCTTAAAAATATTTCTTGTCAGTTCAGTTCCTTTAGTCGCTTGGAGTTCTTCTAAACCAAATAACTTAAAACCATCAATAAAAACATTTACTATTCTTTGTATAGGGCTCTTCATATTTGGGTTAGGTGAAAGTATTTTAGTTGTGTCTCAATATGGGGTTACACCTTGGACTGTCCTGGCAGAAGGTTTC
>ENA-ORDR01001580-ORDR01001580.1-marine-metagenome-genome-assembly--contig:-NODE-1580-length-10429-cov-4.248648_pt1 | contig 10429 bp, 10 predicted proteins | sample MGYA00240993_ERZ508538 | MGnify/ENA primary metagenome ERZ508538 (study PRJEB26207, sample SAMN05421999) | marine metagenome | isolation source: Monterey Bay, California, USA | place: USA:Monterey Bay...
TGCCTCTGTTCAGTCGAACTGGTCTCGTCCCAGAACATGGGGTGTAGGAATTACTTATGATTTCTAATTAGCTGTTCAGGTAAGAAAAAAGAGACCTTCGGGTCTCTTTTTTTTGTCAATTAATTTGTCAGCACAATCAAAATGAGGTAATCAAATGATTGAAGCCCTAGCTTAATATTAACCCTACCGATCATCAAATTTCTCTGCGCTTTCATGAACTTTACCAAGTCGAGCGAGGCCAAATTATTGAGATACAGGCTATCTGGGGTATTCCTGAGTTAATGATACAGGTCAAGGACTGGCCTATGGTTCCTAGCCTTGGCCGGGAGTGGCACGTGCCAAGTCCGGCGACACAGGACGGTATCATATCGGGCCTCAGAGATGACAAGCGTTCCAACGACAGTTTGGCGCTGGTACGTAATATGTGTGCTAGCTTGTCAAATTTCTCCACCGGTGGCGCTGAGACTATGGAGTTGGAAAAATATTGGCAACCCCCGATGCAATTGGTATGGGCCCTCTGGAATTGGCACCGGTAGAGGTCTGTCAGGCTTTCATAACTGGCACCAAATTCCCTTTCTAAATGGTCTCCCTGATCCCGGCGGTATATCAGAAAAGCAAAATATGTTTGCCGATGGCGACTATGTTGGGTTCACTGGATGGCCTGGTATGCGCATGACTGTTAGTGGAGATGGCTGGCTGGGTATTCCGCCAGCGGAACAACAAATTACTATGCGCAATCTTGATTTTTGGCGCTGTGAAAAAGGGCTAATTCGCGAAAATTAGGTACTCATTGACCTGTTAGATGTGTATTACCAACTAGGCGTAGATGTGCTGAGCCGAATGCAAGAATTTAATAAAGCAAAAAGGCTTTCTTAAAAAACCTTTTTGCCAATTTACAGGTTAGGGTATCAATGTTTAACCATATTGAATTAGAACTCTTCGCCATTTTGGAGAGGTGCTCTCTGAGAATCTCTATTTTCCCACCCATGGCCACTGAATGGGTCGACACCAAGTTGCTGTAAGATTGACGGAAAATCAACCATAACCCAGTTATCGACAATTTTTCCATCGACCACTTTCCAAAAATCCATATAGCGAATTTCGATCTTTTTGTGAGTTGCCGGGATGCCCATAAAGTCTCCAGAATGAACCGCCTCTTGGCGACCAAATGCGGAGCACCATTCACCCTCGGTTACTCTTGCCTCGTCGACACACACCTTGTCTGAAAAAGCGTCTTGAAATGGCCGCTGCCAATTTTCTTGAAATTCATTGAGGCCAACCTTATAACCACAGCCAGCATTTCCTATCCAGCGAAATGATTTACTAAAAAACCTATCCATGGTGTCAATATCATGATCATTAAGGCCGTCCACCATGGAATCAATGACTGCCAATGTTTCAGCAGTTTTACTGAGGTCATTGTTGGCCGTTAGCGGGGCTTGAGGTGGCCTAGATCCTTTCATAGTCGGGGTCTCCTTAATGTAAGTGGCGGTCTAAATCTAAGATTAACTACAAGTGGTTATATTTTTGCAGCGCTCAAGGATATCTAAGCCCTGCTGCTTAAGCCACCAAGGCAAATCAATAATGACCCAGTTCTCTGCGAGTTTATCGCCTTCCCGCCGATAGACATCGACGACGCGCATATCGACTCGGCAGTCATTTCCCGGGAGACCCAAAAACCCACCGGTTGGTGTATGTGTCAAATTGGGCCAGCCAAAGAAGCAAGCGTAGTCGCCATCAGCGTAGCGACAAATATGCCCGTTATACACTTTGTCTTTTAAGGCTTCGCGGAACGGGAAGGAATGCTGTTCCTGATAGCGGCGGACAGTATAGGTCGACCCGATACCGGCAGGCCCATACCAACTCATATCGGAGTGCCATGTCCGCTCCAATATTTCCGGAGGAAAGCAGCCTTCACCTGAATGGTTTAGCTCATTGAGATCAGCAATCATTTGGTTGAGCACCGCCATTGTTTTTTGCGACTCACCTTCGGGTTGGCCGGCAATCAGAATACCGTCCTGAGTTTTAGGCCCGGGAACGGTGACAGAGGCGCCAGTTTGCATTGGTAGTGGATTTATACCCGCTTGGTGCATAACGCCAATAATGTCACAGAAGAAGCTACTGCGAACGATCTTACCGTCCCTTACATTATGGAATTCGGCATAACGTAAAAAGGCCATCTTGCGAGTTGCTGGAATGCCCAGCCAATCTTTGTCGAAAAGGCCCTGAAAGTGGCCCATACTGGTCACCCACTGACTGCCATCGATCTCGCTAGTACCCCCCATAAACACGTCCTGGCGACGGCTGATCGGTGACCAAGCATCTAAAAATGGCTTCCAGAATGCATCAGCTACTCCCTGAGCGTCGCTTTGCTCTTCAAAGGGGTATACGCCATACCAATGATAATCATCGGCAATAAATTGACTCACAGTCTCGGTAATATTCTGCGAAGTGGATTTTTCCACTGCGGCAAAGTAATCGAGGATAAGTTGCTTATTTGAGTTAATATCGGTCATTACGGTTATCCTAGTCGTGCTTGTTGAAGTAAATCAACGCCAAATTGTTCAAAGAGGTCAATCATGTCAACAAAGACCCAGTTTTCGATAAACTTATCACCACGGCGAAGCCAAAAGTCCATGCCGTTAAAGTTTATCCGGTTGCCGGTAGCTGCTGCGCTGAGATACCTACCAGTATGTTGCGATGTAACCCCCGCCCAGCCTGAAGATCCTACAAAATTACCCTCAGCAAACAGACTGTCTAGATCCTGCACTTTGCGATCGGGAAACGCAACTAGCCAATGCTGCTGATGGTAGTTTTGAAACTCCTTTAAACTAAGGCACGCGCCTATTCCCCCAGGCCCATACCAGTTTATATTGTCATGGAAAAAGTTCGCAACACCCATACTGGTGAGATTTTCTTCATCAAAGTTATTGAGCCCTTCAAAAAGAAACTCTCGAATCAATCGCATCGACTCAGCTGTTTCAGACGCATCACTCTCGTCAAGTAAAACCCCATTAACACCTGTCGGGCTAGGATACACAAAATCTGTGCCACGACTTGGGGGCAGAGGATTTTTGTTAATTTGCTGTAGAAAGTCAATGATATCGAAAAGCGTATACATCTCTACAATCTTGCCATCCTCAAAGCGGAAGAATTCGCCCCACCTTAACTTGATAACCTGATGCGTTGGTTCAAAACCAAGCCAGGATTTTGAAAAAACACCTTCATAGTAACCAGTAGCGCCAACCCATGACTGACCATCGGGACTATTATCGGCTTTACCCTGGCTTATGCCACCAAAAAGCATATGCGTTTCTCGAGATACACCCTCAAATGCATCAACAAAGGGCAGCCAAAACGTCGAGCACCACTCTTCAGTGCTTGAGCAAGATTTAAAAGGCTTGGGGCCGTGCCAAGCAAAATTCTTACCCACCTGCTGAGCCATTGCAGTCTGTGCTTTTTGAGTATCCTGGAGTGATTCAAAGAGCCTTGCAATGGCAAGTTTATTATTTGATACGGTACTGTTCATTTAAATGTTTCAAATATTTACGATAGAGATTAGTATAGTAATGTACTTCGAATGCAAAATTAAAGTCAAACATTTTATACGCCGATAAATCTTCGTGTAGGATTGATCGTTCACAGCTTCGCTAATGGTTTTTAGTTGGCCTATTGGAAGGTCTGTAGTTTGGAGAATAGGGACAAAATAGACCGTATAATTAACTCGGGTAGACCAGTTAAGCCCGTTCTAAAAGGGTTAGAAAATAGTGTTATACAAGCGTTAATCGTCGCTCTGCGTACCGCCGAATAATGTGTAATGTGTTAATATTCTTTTGGGTATTAAATACATTGCGTCTAATATTGATCGTATGCCGATAGGAGGTAGTGAAAAGGTATGAACAAAAAAATGCTAGCAATCACGCCACAAAATATTAAATCTGATGGCAAACGATCGACCTCTTATGATGTTGCACGAGTTGCAGGGGTTTCTCAATCGGCAGTCTCACGCTGCTTCAAGCCTGGAGCAAGTGTATCGGCGAAAACGCGGTCAAAAGTGGAGAGCGCCGCCAAAGCGCTGGGTTATCAACCCAATGCTATTGCACGTGGATTAATCTCTGGTCGATCGAACATTGTCGGCGTATTAATTACTGAGCTTACCAATCTGAATTATCCCCAGATTCTGTCTGAGTTAAACCGAAAATTTGATGAGAAAGATATTCATATTCTATTATTTACGCTCGATAAAGAGAGCGATGTTGATCAAGTTCTAGATAAAGTCTGGCAGTATCAAGTAGATGGAATTATTGCCGCAGCCCAATTCACTGATACTCAGATAAGTGCCTGCCAAGACCGCAATATCCCTTTAGTTTTTTACAACCGCCTCTACCCCCAAAATTCTGTTTCATCTGTTTGCTGTGATCATTACGAGGGCGAGCGGTCACTGGTTGAAGGGCTGCTCAACAATGGGCGTAAGTCGTTTGTTGTAATGAGTGGGCCAGTGGATTCGTCAGTGAGTACGGCAAGAACTAAGGGTGCGGTAGCGCAGCTCAAGGGACTGCCTGTTGATATCGTAGAACTTGAAGGTGATTATAGCTATGAGCGGGCCTGCAGCTTAACGCGCAGGGTTATGGACTCAGCTAACCCTAGGCCAGATGCATTCGTTTGCACTAACGATATTATGGCTCTCGGCTGTCTCGATACTCTACGTATCGAATACCGGGCGAATATCCCTGAAGATATATCTGTGGTTGGCTTTGACGGTGTCAATGCCGCTGCCTGGCTCAATTATGACTTAACAACAGTGCAGCAGCCTTTAGAGCGTATGGTAGAAGCGGCTGTGGGTATGCTTTTGGAGCGTATTAAGAATCCGGAACTACCTGCTGAGAAGCGTCTTTTTGCTGGTAGTATCAGGCACGGCGCTACAGCGCAGCTTGATTAGTATTCAAATAGTATAATTTCGATTGGAGTACCAACAGTGCCGTTACCATTATTACTTGTACCTGGTTCACTTTGTACCGACATGCTTTTTCAGGCGCAAATCTCAGCTTTTAAAAGCAATAGGGAGGTATTAGTAGGTGACTTTTCCAATTGCGATTCAATTGAGACTATGGCTACCAAGGTACTCTTGGAAGCACCAGCAGAGTTTGCATTAGCAGGCCTTTCGATGGGCGGTATTGTGGCCTTTGAAATGTTTAGACAGGCACCCGAGCGGATTGAGAGAATCGCTTTACTTGATACGAATCCTCATGGCGAATTATCTGAAAATTTACCTATCCGTCAACAACAGATTAATACCGTTGCTCAAGGCGGTGCTGAGGGTTTAAAGGCCTTAGTGAGTCAGCAGCTGATGCCGAAATATGTTTTTGACTCAGAACAGCGATTAAAGCTAGAGCCTCTAGTGACGGAAATGGCTTTGGAGGTTGGTACTGATGAGTTCATCAACCAATGGCGTGCTTTAGCGAGTCGACCTGATAGCTGGAGCACGCTAAAAGATATTCGCTGCCCTGCCCTCATTCTCTATGGTGTTCATGATGCACATTGCAATGAAAAGCTCCATCAGGATATGGCTCTAGAAATAAAACATGCCAAGTTGGAGATTATTGAAGAGGCTGGGCACCTCAGTACTCTCGATGCCCCGGAACAGGTGAACAAAGCCCTAGAAAATTGGCTCAATTCGTAACTTAATCTAATAAGAAATAATAATTATGGCTGCTTTTAACCCACACAATAATTTTCGACAAAAACTGTTATCCGGTGAATGCCTGATTGGCACCTTTGTAAAGACACCATCGATGATGGTTGCAGAAGTATTAGCAAGTACAGAGCTAGATGTTGCCTGCTTCGATGCCGAACACTCCCCATTCGATCGTCGCGATATAGATAGCTGTTTGCTGGCTTTTCGCACAGAGCAGAAACCCGCATTAGTTAGGGTAGCCTCGTCATCAGCGGATCAAATACTCAATGCACTTGACTGTGGCGCTACCGGTGTGGTGATTCCACATGTTGATTCGCCTGAAAAGGCCTTGGCCTGTGTTAATGCGGCTAGGTATGGAAGGACAGGACGAGGATACGCAGGCTCTACTCGTTCGGCGGGTTATGGCGCAGCCAGTGTTGCTGACAATATCAGTCTCAATCAGTCAGAGACTACGGTAATAGCTCAAATTGAAGATATTGCTGCTGTGGATCAAATTGACGGGATAGCGGCTCAAGAAGGTATTGATTGCTTGTTTATCGGCATGATGGACTTAACCGTTGCTCTTGGAGCCAAGGCTGCTACTGATAAGGTCGTCGTTGAAGCGGCTGAAAAGATCTGCATTGCCGCTAAGGCTAATAATAAGAGGTTAGGTATCTTTGTGCCTAATATTAGCAGTATCGAATTTTGGCGCAGTCGAGGCATCACACTTTTCTTAATGTCTTCAGACCATAGCTTTATAAGGCAGGGTGCTAAAAACTTGGTTACATCTGCCCGGGCGAATTTTTAAATCATAGTGGCCTTAGGTAGTCAGAAATTAGGATGGATGCTGCTACCAAAACTGTGGCCAATCTATACACCAAACTCTGGATTTCGCTGTGGTAAAAACCGCCATGTATCAATCAGTCGTGCCTGTAGGTCACCGCTTATATTCAAGCAAACGTTACAGCGTGTGACTGTGAGCATCCAGATAAGTTAAGTAGAGCCTGTCTTTCGAATGGTTCTTAGTTGAATGAGTATATGTTATGAATCAATCCATTGTTGCCCTGTTGAATTTTAATAGGGTATAAAAGCTCGATGAATTCCGTTACTTAAGAGATAAATATGAATAGCAATCCGTTTCGCTTTATCGATGCCCATCATCACCTATGGGATTTAAAGGCCTGCGACTACCCCTGGTTAATGGCTAAAGGGGAGCAACGCTTTTTTGGTGACCCTAGCCCGATTCAGAAGAACTACCTCGTTAGCGATTTTCTCAATGAGTCTAGCCAATACCGCCCTGAGAAGTCGGTACATATTCAAGTTGGAACAAGTAAATCTGATAGCCTTAAAGAAACACAATGGCTTCAAGAGCAAAACCCACTTCCCAATGCCATTGTTGCCTTTTGCGATTTAAGTGCTGACAACTATAAGCAGCAAATCGATGCTCAAAAAGCCTTTTCAAAAGTAAAGGGTATTCGTCAAATTATTGGGCGCCGCGCCGATGAGGACATTAAGCATGGTAGCCATGCATTACTTGCAAACGCTAGTTGGCGTAAGGCCATGATCTATCTTACGGAGCAGGACTTAAGTTTTGACTTACAAATAATTCCACCACAAGTCGATGCGGTATATAAAGTATTACAAGCCATACCTCACGTGAAGGTTGCCCTGTGCCACGGAGGCTCGCCCTGGGACCAATCGCGATCAGGGCTCGATAGCTGGCAAGCAGGTCTAAATAAGTTATCCTGGCTACCTAATGTTTGTTGCAAAGTATCTGGGTTAGGTATGTTCAATAACCATTGGCATGACCAGGATTTAGGCCCATTGATTGAACGTATCATCGATACGTTTGGTCCCAACAAAACTATGTTCGGCTCTAACTTCCCTGTCGACAAACTTTATCGTAGCTACGACAATTACTGGGATTGTTACCGATCGGCTGTTAGGCAGTATTCCTCTTTAGAGCAGCATCAAATGTTTTATCAAACCGCTAACAACTTTTACCAAATGGACTAAAGCGAATACCAAGTAGCAAAAGTGACATGAATTTATTGGCGTTATTGGTAGCATAAACGAAGGTAAGCGAGGAGACTTATTGCTGCTGTCGCAGAGCCCTCTAGATACTATTGATGCGTTCGATCATATAGAGAAAGTGTTCATCAAGAGAAAAATGATTGAGCGTGACTCTCTAATGGCTAAGCGTCTAGAGTTAAAATAAAGGGCGCCGCGCAAGATACTAATAACGTTCGCTTTTGAACAGGCCACGATAATGCTTCAATTCTCTCACTTTTTTTATAACAATACCGGTTCTACATACCACTCTGGGCAAACACATCTATGAACTCTCTAAAGTCACTAAAAAACAAAGAGCGTTTCTCTCTATCAGATTCGAGTACAGCAATGAAGGCGGTTGTTACTTTGTCAAATGGGGGCTATGAAATGCTGAGCTACCAAGATGTTCCCGTTCCTCAGCCGAGCGACAATGAAGTATTGATTCAAGTGCTAGCCGCTGGCATTAACAATACCGAAATCAATACGCGCTTGGGGTGGTATTCGTCTAAGGTAACCAAAGGCACTGACGCGCTCAGCGAAAATGATGCCGAGCAAGCCGACGCCGCCGATGAACTCGACGGTGGTTGGAATGAAGAAACTCCCTTTCCGTTTATTCAAGGTACTGACTGCTGTGGGCGTATTGTGGCGGTAGGTTCTAACATTGATAGAGCGCGTATTGGTGAGCGCGTGCTGGTTCGTTGTTGTATCCGAAGTAACGGATGGGACTCACCCGAAAACGTATGGATGGCCTCTGACTTTGACGGCGCATTTGCGCAATTTGTTTGTGTGGAGAGCTCTGAAGTTTTTACTATTACTACCGATTGGAGCGACGCAGAGCTCGGCACCATTCCTTGCGCATATGGCACCGCAGAAAACATGCTGCATCGAGCAAAGGTTAAAGCAGGTGATCGAGTATTGGTAGCAGGTGCAACGGGCGGCGTTGGGTCGGCGGCAGTGCAATTAGCCAAACGACGCGGTGCAACCGTGATTGCGATTGTTGGCGAAAACAAGCTTGAAGCTGCGTCAATTCTCGGAGCTGATCAGCTCATTACGCGCGAAGAAAACCCAGTAGACGCCTTAGGTAAGGAGTCAGTCGATGTCGTTATTGATAATGTGGCTGGCCGTGGCTTTGAGTATATGCTTGAAGTACTAAAGCGGGGAGGCCTCTACGCCACCTCTGGTGCAATCGCCGGGCCAATCGTTAGTTTAGACATGCGCACACTCTATCTAAAGGATATCCGTCTGATAGGGTGCACCGCTTGGGATGAGCCAGTGTTCCCCAATTTAATTTCTTACATTGAACGCGGTGAGATAATACCCTTGCTCGCGAAGCAATTTGATTTGAAAGACATTGTTGAAGCTCAGAAAGAGTTTACCCAAAAAACTCATATAGGTAAGTTCGCGCTCATTCCACCGGCCTTAACGGCAACACAAAAAAGCGCGTTAGCTGAATAGTATAATGACTAGCTCAGAGCAAAATTCAGCGGAAGACGGTTCTCTTTGGACGCGCCTTTACCATATAAAACATAACGACCCTAACTTAAACGAAAGCACATGGTTTACCGTTCAACCTTGTAAGCGCTATCGTCTTTTCGGTCAAGCAATACTCATTACGCAACCAAGTTCTACATTTTGGGTATATCTATTGGGCATACTCACTACAGTGCTAGGTTGTTACTTATTGGTTGATCATGAAGGGCAGATATCGAGAGGCTTATGGGGAGTGTCTTTGGTGTTTTGGGGTATTGGCGGTCTACTAGCCGGCACAAGCTATCAAGCGTTTGCTTATCAACTCAAATGCGAGGGCCGCCCCGAAGTAGTCTGGACCAGCTGGTGGGAAGTAATTTACCTACTTTTTCAGCAAGTCAGTATGTCAGTGATGTTGGTTGCTGTGGCCTATTCTTGCTTGCCTGCCGGTGGGCAAAAAATAGCGATTATTTTAGCAACATTAGTCTCCCTAAATTACAGTGCGATGGTCTTTTATGGAGCGTTCAAACCATTAAAATCACTGATTACGTTCGAGCTGATGGTGCATATTTGTACGCCGCTTGTTTTGTTTATGTTGTTGCTCAACACTTGGCGTTATTGGCAGTATTCTACCGCTTTGGATTTAGCACTAATTGGCAACTGGCTGGGGCTCATTGTGACCATGGCCCTATACGAAAATTATATGTCGCGAGGGTTCAGTGAAAAACTATGGGCTAAGGGGTATTGGTTCTCGGAGAACGATGTTTTGCATGTGGCCCTGATTGCATGGGTGTTCTACTTGAGCTTAGTGTTAGAACCGCTGATCTCGGACATTGCTGTCTAGTCGAGTAACCGCTATTTCACCATTGAAAAGGTCCAGCTACCATCAAGCACCTTTTGCTTGGGCCTATACATTCTAACGACAGCATTGTAGCCATCGGTTATGAATAAATTATTTTCGTGCGTGTCGTCTCTGCCAAAACGAATAGTGTAAGAGCCATCGTTATTTGGAAAAGTGCAATCTCAGGGTCTAACTAGAGTTCAGTTGATCTCACAACCAGTGATCTTAAGTGAGCGTGTGTCAACGGCCAACAACATAGTCGGTCCGTAGTTCGACTAAGCCCCCTAGAGTTTGAGCTGACACTTGACGCGGGCAAAGGCCTGTAGTGCAAACTCAATATCCTCTTTACTGAGCGCCGCTGACATCTGGGTGCGGACACGTGCCTTACCTTTAGG
>ENA-ORDR01001589-ORDR01001589.1-marine-metagenome-genome-assembly--contig:-NODE-1589-length-10407-cov-2.550532_pt1 | contig 10407 bp, 9 predicted proteins | sample MGYA00240993_ERZ508538 | MGnify/ENA primary metagenome ERZ508538 (study PRJEB26207, sample SAMN05421999) | marine metagenome | isolation source: Monterey Bay, California, USA | place: USA:Monterey Bay...
AATAATTGAAGAATACCCGGAACATTCCAATCAAAGAAGCCAAATGCAGTGAGAAGTCCTAGAGGGTCTGGTGCAGATAAGTCGTGGATCCAACCAATAAAAGGTGCATGTCTCATTTCGATAGTAACAAATAAAACTTTATAGAGAGCAAAAAACACAGGAATTTGTAAAAGAATAGGAAGACACCCAGCAATAGGGTTTGCTTTTTCTCTTTTATATAATGCCATCATTTCTTTTTGCATTCCTGCTCTATCATCTCCGTATTGTTCTTTCAGTCGCTGCATTTCAGGGCCAAGCTTTTTCATTTTAGCCATCGATTTAAAAGATTGCTGTGCTAGTGGAAAGAAACAAATTCTCATTAAAATTGTAAAAGCAATAATAGACCAGCCAAAATTTCCAACGTAACCAAATACAAATTGTAAAACATTAAAAATAGGCTTTGTTAAAAAATAAAACCAACCAAAATCTACTGATCGATCAAACTCTTGAATGCCATATTCTTCCATGTAGGTATCAATAACACTAACAATTTTAGGACCTGCAAATAATTTAAAATTATGAGAAATGCTTGCTCCATTGGAAACAGCAATTTTTTCACCAACAATATCAGTTTGAAAATTATCTACATTTTCAGCAAAACTATAACTATACGTTTGGTGAATAGGTTCGTTTTGATTTGGAATAATAGCAGTTTGCCAGTATTTATCGGTTATGCCTATCCAACCTCCTATAGAAGTGTGTTTGATTTTTTTATTCTCTTTTAAATCGTTTATTTAATCATAATTTTTACTTTTCATTTTTAACATACTATTTTCTTGATCCTATTACTCAATATATTTATTTGTCATATCACTATTATGTACTATGGTGGTTAGCTTTTCATTGGGGTATCAATAACTGTTGTGGGAATATTAATATGGTGTAGATAGTAGACAATTAGTCTGATGATTAGTAGTAGCTAATTGTAATATTAGGTGTAGTTGTTTTAGTGGCAACATTTAACACAAAAATTTTTCCCTTATTCAGCACCAATATCATATCAGAAATAACAAAAATATCTACTGAAAAATACTTCATTGACCAACAAATTTCTGGACCATACAAAATATGGCACCACGAACATCATTTTAAAAAGTCAGAAAATAACACTACAGTAATTACTGAAAAAATAAAATACAAACTACATCTACATCCATTTAGCCGTATTATTCACAAGCTACTTGTGAAAAAGAAACTTATCAATATATTTGAATATAGAATAAATAAAACTCAAAAGATATTCAATAACACACGACTGTAATAAATCTAAAAGTGATTTAGAAAAAAACTCAAACTTAATAACGAGAGACTAACCAAAAAACCCACTCACAAAAGGGGTTTTTTATTCTAATTAAATGGATTTGTAGCCCAAATATTAAGTTCATTAATAAACCCTCTATCATCCATTTCAATTGATGAAATAATGGAATGAGATATTTCTTCTGGAGTAAGTTTATTTTTAACATTCTCTCTCTCTATTCTATCAGAAGAACCGAAAGCTGTAGTAACCTCACTAGGGTTAACTTGGCAAACTCTAATATTATACTGCCTCAACTCAGCTTGCCAGCATTGAGTCAAACAACGAACAGCAAATTTTGAAGAAGAATATATACTTCCATTCTTATATCCTTTTAGGCTAGCTGTTGAACCAATATTTACAATTGTTCCATAAGATTCTTTAATCATTAATGGAATAATTTCTTTAGTAAATAGTGCTAATCCAAATACATTAACATTAAAGACACTCAAAAAATCTTCAATATTTAATTTATCAATAGATTTACTTACACCTATTCCAGCGTTATTTACTAATACGTCTATTCTACCATCTAAAATATCAATACATTTTTTTGCATTTTCAGCAATATTATCCATATCGGCAATATCAAATTCAATAATTTTTGCCCCAGAATATTTTTGTGCTTGTTTTAATCTAGATTCTGATCTACCTGTTATTAGCACATTTGCACCTTTAGAAATCATATTTTTTGCTGTCTCTCTTCCAATCCCTAGGCTTCCTCCAGTGATTATAATGTTTTTTCCTTTTAGATTCATATTATTTTTTTTGCAAAAATAGTGAATATTGGTTAATCAATAAAAAAAAGATTATCTATAAATACTGAGAGTTTTTTAAAATAATTGGATTAATCTGATTCTATCTTTACTTAGAAATTTAAATTTTCCTCTAACACTTTTCAAATTATCAGTTTGCTGCTTGAAACTTTTATTTATCTCATTAGGAATTTCAATTTCTATTTCATTCATGTATTTATAGACTGTATCGTTAATTATATTAAGTGTATAATTTTCAATATTAGGTTCATCGATTACAGAATAATACCTTAACGGATCAATAGACATCTTGAAAAAAAAGGAATCACTTACAGATTTTTTTGAAACTACTTTTACTAAATCATATTCAAATTCTATACCATCCGAAAGAGGACCTATTTTATTTTCTTCAACTTCTAAAACATAATGGCTTCCCCAATCAAAGTCAAATCCGTTAATATATTCCACATGATAATTTGAACTATTTAAAACTAACCTCTTAAAATGTTCATAATTTTCGGTTGTCATAAAAGGTTCTAAAGTAATTGTAATAACCTTTTGTGCATGCGCTAAAAAATTTAATGAAAAAAAAACAAATATGAAAAGAACATGTTTCATACTTAAATTTAATTAATAATAATTAAACAAACTACTCTTTCCAATCTGCAATAAAAATGTTTGTACTACGTGTTCCATTATTATTTCTATTAGATGAAAAAACAATTTTCTTTCCATCATTTGAAAAAACTGGAAATGCATCAAAAGAAGTATCAAAAGTAATCTGTTCTAAATTTTTGCCATCTATATCAATCATGAATAAGTTAAAAGGGAATCCTCTTGTAGATTTATGATTTGATGAAAAAATCACTTTTTTATCTGAGGGGTGAAAAAATGGTGCCCAATTAGCACCCCCAAGGGATGTAATTTGTTTAAGCTCACTTCCATCCACATTGCATATGTATAGTTCCATTTCTGTTGGCTTCACCAATCCTTCTGACAATAATTGTTTATATTCTTTAATCTCTTCTTCAGTTTCAGGTCTAGAAGATCTAAAAATAAGTTTCTTTCCATCATTTGAAAAGAAAGCGCCACCATCATATCCTAATTGATCTGTTACTTGAAAAACATCTGAACCGTCAATGTTACAAGTATATAATTCTAAATCGCCAGATCTAATTGATGTAAAAACAATTTTATCACCCAATGGTGATACTGTTGCCTCGGCATCATATCCTTCATTGTTAGTGATTTGTGATATAATATTCCCGTCTAAATCTGCTGTAAAAATATCAAATGAGCTGTAAATTGGCCAGACATACTTACCATCTTCTCTCCTTTTAGGTTCTTGTGGGCATGCAGAATCTGCTAAATGTGTAGATGCATAAATAATTGTTGAATCCCCTGGCATAAAATATGAGCAAGTTGTTCTTCCAAGGCCTGTACTCACCATTGATGGAATTATAGAATCCATGTTGTAATTGTTTGTGTCAGTTACATATATCTGATCACATGGAGCATCCCATTTTTCATTTTTTGCCTGAAAAACAAGTTTGCTATCATCAAAACTCCAATAAGCCTCAGCATTATCACCTTCAAAAGTTAATTGCTTCATATTACTAAAATGAACTTCCTCAGGATATATAATTGATTGGTTATTTTCTTGTTTTTTTTCATCATTAGTATTACAAGAAAATAATACTAATAGAATTGCTAAGTAAAAAGAATTTTGTTTCATATTTTTGTAAAGTTATTGGGCAAAAATATTACTTTAATTATGAATAAAAAACAAATAATTACTTTATTTCTTCTACTATATGGGACTGTTATATCAGCTCAAACAAAAGAAGAAATTATAAAGCACATGATTGAAGAGGTTACTTACTTAGCTTCTGATGAACTTGAAGGAAGAGCAACAGGTACAGATTCAGAGAAGCTTGCAGCTGATTTTATTGGCCAAAAGTTTCTGGAATATAATTTGCAAGAAAAAGGAGACAAAGATTATTTGCAGTTTTTCACTGCAACAATAAAAGAGAACCCTCACTCACAGCAAATCAAGAGAAAAATTGAAGGTATAAATGTTGTTGGGTTTAAAGATAATAATAAAGAAGAGACAATAATCATTGGTGGGCATTATGACCATTTAGGCTATGGAGATTTCGGATCTCTTTATGTTGGAGAAAGAGCGATCCATAATGGTGCAGATGACAATGCTAGTGGCGTAAGCATATTGATTAATCTAGCTAATTCATTAGAGTCCGTTAAAGATTACAATTATTTATTTATTGCATTTTCAGGTGAAGAACATGGCTTATTTGGCTCTTCATATTTTGCTAAGAACCCTACAATTGATTTAGAAAAGGTAAGATTCATGATTAATTTTGATATGGTTGGCAGATTAAATGAAGAAAATACATTAGCAATTAATGGAGTTGGCACAAGCTCAAAGTGGAATGAATTAATCAATAAATCAAATAAATTTGATTTTAAACTTACAACCTCAGCATCAGGAATTGGTCCCTCAGATCATACATCTTTTTATCTTCAAGACATTCCAGTACTACATTTCTTTACTGGACAACATGAAGATTATCACAAGCCAAGCGATGATACAGATAAAATCAATTTTAATGGAATGTATAAAATACATGAATTTGTCAAAGAAATTATCATTAATTCCGCAGAAATAGATGAATTTGATTTTCAAGCAACTGCTAGTGACAGCGTAAATACTCCACGTTTTAAAGTCACTCTTGGAGTTATGCCTGACTATCTATTTTCTGGAGAAGGAATGAGAATTGATGGTGTATCACAAAGCAAAACAGCTGATAAATATGGCATTCTAAAAGGAGATATAGTAATCCAAATTGGTGATATTAAAGTTAAAGATATGATGGATTACATGAAAGGGTTAAGTAAATTTGAAAAAGGAGAAGGAACTATTGTTAAATTAAAAAGAGATACCGAAATTATTGAAATACCAATAGTCTTTCTTTAATAATTTAATCTACAAAAAGTAACTTATGGTTTTAAAAATACTCTCTGAGTATTTCTTGAAATCAAAGCACCTAATCCATTGTCAACATTTGAATAAACAGGTACAACCTCACCTCCAAATAGGCCTAATTCACCCTTGTCAATATGTTCTCCAAGTGAATTGTAATATAAATATGTGTCATTAGAAAAAGTTGAAAATTTAATAATTACTGTATCACACTCAGCATAGCTAAGCTCTGTCTCAACATCTAAATTTATTATTTTCTTTTGGCCATTAAATAATGCATCAGTAAATAGAACACTACTTCCTCTAAAAGTAAATCCATCAAAAGGAATGTCAGAAGGAAAAGAAAGGTCATTTGATAAAAATTCTGTATCACCACTAAAACCCCATGCTTGAAGATAACCATATTCATCTTCATATTGTTTTGTGCATGACGAAAATAATCTGAGTGAATAATAATTCTGAGTTTCTGAATCATCATCAAAACTAAAAGTTAAACCAATTCTCCCTTCATTTGATAATGTATCAACGCTAATATTATAAAGCTGAACATCACTTGGAATATATGTCTGTGCTGAAATAGAGTTATAATCTAAATGATTAACATCAATTTTATATGTGATATCCTTTTCAGGAACATAATTATTTTTATAATAATACATTGGAATAGAGTCAACATAAGAATTATCATAATTGTATATGTATACAGGATTTAGCAAATCTGGCAAAAGAGTATCAATAAACTCACCATCCTTGTAAAGTAACACATTAGCATCATTTATAAATGATGGTCTAGAATTAGAAAATGCTCCAACAGAGTTAGATACAACAACCTGAGCTATAGTATCTGTATTTAATAATCCATTAAGCACTAAAACTGGTTCATGTGGCGGAATCTCTAAGTCAACCACTGTGTCTAAATCACAAGAAATAAATAAAGAACAAATAGCTAAAAAATATAACAAAGTGAATTTCATAATTAAAATTGTATTTTATAAGATATGGATGGAATAATAGGAAATAATGACACCTGCTTTGCTACTCTTTCATTATTTTGATAATCTAGATATGCAAACCATGGGTTCTTTCTATTATATATATTGTACGCACCAAATGACCAGGTACTAGAAAACCTCTTTTTATTAGAGCTCTTATTAAGAGCAAAATCTAATCTATGATAAGATGGTAGACGTGTTGAATTTCTACCACCATAAGATTCTACAGATTCAACATATAGTTGATCATTCCATCCGCTAGATGATGGCATTCCAAAGTAAATTCCTTGTGGAAAAGTAATTGCGTTTCCAGTACCATATACCCAAGTTGCTCCTACATCCCATTTATCATTAAACTTATGAGAAACAACTACTGAAAAATCATGTCTTCTATCATACTTGTAAGGGAACCAATCTCCAAAATTTATATTCTCAAATTTTCTGTTAGTACATGAAAGTGTATACCCTATCCATCCTGTTGTTTTCCCTTTCTTTTTTTGTAAAAAGAGTTCTGCTCCATAAGATTCTCCTTCACCACCAGTTTCTACAGCATTTTGCCATGCCTCACTGCTATTTAGGTTAGAATAACCGGATTTATAAGCAATTAAATCTTGCATAGTCTTATAATATCCTTCTAAACTTAACTCATACTTGCCTGCTCCAAACTGTGTGGTTAAATTTATAGCCCATTGTTCAGATTTTTGTGGTGGCACACTATCAATAGCTGGCACCCAAAGATCACTTGGAAATCCAACCGAAGAATTAGACAAGAGATGTATATTCTGTTGCATTTTTGCATAAGAAGCTTTTAAAGACCAATTATCATTCAATAGATATCTTGTAGATAATCTTGGTTGGAAACTAAGATTTTTATCATCAGAAATTTTTTCTAATAGTTGTATATTTGACTCAATAGAATTATTAGCAAGTGCGTAATAACCTATATGCAAACCAATATTTGCCTGAATTCTATTTGTGATTTTAAAATTATCCTCAATATAAAAAAACATTTCATGAGCTTTTGTATTTGCTGAGAAGTTAAGAACAGTATCAAGTGAAAAATTATTGCTAGTATCAGGTGATTGTATTAATATATTTTGCGTTGTTTCTCCTGGAAAGAAATTATGATACGTATATGAAGAACCAAACTTAATATCATGCTTAGGGTTTGGAGTATAATCAAAATCTATTCTAGCACCTATATCTTCTATTCCAGCTAAATAACCAAAATTAATATTTGTAATTTCATCTCCATTATCTAATTGCTGATTAGCCGTAAGTCCAAAATCAGTATTAAACGAGTATCTACTAAAAGTAAATGTAGTATTGCTAAAAAGCTTATTGTTAAATAAGTGATTCCATCTTAATGTAGAGGTGATATTTCCATAACCTAAACCAAAATTTAAAATTCCATTATCTGAACTATTTTGATTACCCTTACCTCCTTCAAGACTAGAATCATAATTTATTCCAAATGCATCCCTACCTAAATAGGCACTTAAATAAAGTCTATCATTCTGTGAAATCTTGTGATTTATCTTTGCATTTAAATCATAGAAATATAAAGTTAAATCTGTGCTAGCAGGCATAAATGGTTTGACAATAAAATCTGCATAAGTTCTTCTTCCAGCAATAATAAAAGATGTTTTATCTTTAATTATTGGTCCCTCTAATGATAATTTGGAAGATATAAGGCCTATAGTTGCTTCTCCTTTAAATTCCTTTGTATTACCTTCTTTCATATCTATTTCTAATACAGATGATAATCTACCACCAAATCGAGCTGGGAAACCTCCTTTTGTTAGCCTCACTGTTTTAATTGCAGCAGCATTAAATACTGAAAATAATCCTCCAATATGAGATGCATTATACACAGGCACTCCATCAAGTAAGATTAAATTCTGATCTGGACCTCCACCTCTTACGTAAAAACCTGATGAGCCTTCACTTGATTGCACTCCTGGTAATAACTGAATAGCTTTTAAAACATCAACTTCTCCTAAGAAGGCTGGCACTTTTTTGATTTGTTCTATTGGAACTTCTATCATTGATGTTTGAGTCATTTCAACAATATTCTTATTAGCATTAACAACTATCTCGTTAATATTATATGTAGATGTTGTAAATTCTATATCAATACGAATATTCTTATTTAATGCAACTGATTGTTTTTGTACTTTATATCCAATAAAACTAAATAAGATTTCATAATTATTAGATGGAAGAGTCAAGCTATAAAAACCATAGGTATTTGAGCTAACACCAACAGAGAGTTCTTCACAATAAATATTTGCACCTACTATACTTTCTCCATTGCTTTTATCAGTAATATATCCACTGATGGTATACTTGTCTTGAGCACTAAGTGAAAACGCATTAACAAATAGTAAAAAAAGAAAAAATGATTTCTTCATGCGTGCTAATAACGTAATTTTTCATTACTTTATTTCACAATTGTGCAGAAAAGGGTTAAAATGGATTTACCTTTATAATAATACCTTCACATAATTTTAAAAAGAAACTGATATTACATTAATAAAATAGATAAACTATTTTTACAAAATAAAATTAAACAATGACAGACATTAAGAAATATTTACATTGGAACAAAAAAGCATGGAATACCAGAACACCTACTCATATTGCTTCCAAATTCTATAATCAAAATAAATTTCTAAGTGGTAATACAACATTAAATACAATTGAGTTGGATTCACTTGGTGATATCAAAGACAAAACATTACTTCATCTACAATGTCATTTTGGTCAAGACAGTATCTCTTTAGATAGAATGGGGGCTCAGGTAACAGCAGTTGACTTCTCTGACATTTCTATTTCAGAAGCTAAAAAGCTTAATCTTAAAAATAATACAAATGTTAGTTTTATTGAGAGTGATGTGTTAAATCTTAATTTAAATAAAAAATTTGATTTAGTATTTAGTTCATATGGTGTAATAGGATGGCTTCCAGATTTAAATGTATGGGCTAAGACTATCTCTAATCATTTAAAAAAGGGTGGTGAATTTCTTTTAACTGAGTTTCACCCATTTTTAAATCTTATCATTGATGATGATCAAGACTATTTTTTTGATCCACAGCCTCATATTGAAAAAAGTAATAGTACATACACAGATGGAAAACTAAATAACGAAACAACAACTTGCTGGTGGAACCACTCTCTAACAGAAATTTTTATTGCACTAGAAACAAACGGTTTAAAGCTCTTACATTTTGAAGAGTTTGACTATAGCCCCTATAAACTAGAGGGAATGATAGAAAAATCAAATGAAAAATTTGTTCTAGAAAAAAAAGCAACTAATAGATTGCCTTATGTCTTTAATCTTAAGGCTATCAAAAAATAATGTTAAGAAATTTATACCATGCTAAAATATTTGACATTAACTGCCATTCTGTCCTAAAAATTCCCTTGGCATAGTTTTAGCAGTTATGTCAATAAAAGCTACACTTATGAAAAATATTAGCAAATTTGAAAAAGAAAAACTACTACAACTTCTTGAATGTTCAGAAGCGGAACTTAATTTATTAATTGATAAATCAACTAAATTACTTGATAATCATAATAGTACATATGATGTAATTTTAAAAATATTACAGCAAGGATATAATATTAGAGAAGCAACATTATCGGCATTAATAATTGGACAAGAAATAGGCTACAAAAAAGCTGAAGTTGAAATGGAAGAAGAAATAAAAGATAAGCTTTACAGAGCTTTTAAGAATTCACAATAAATATAATTACAAAAAAAAGAAAATGAAAAAAACAGGTAACATTAATGTAACTAGCGAGAATATATTTCCAATTATTAAGCAATTTCTGTACTCAGATCATGAGATATTTTTAAGAGAATTAGTTTCTAATGCAGTTGATGCAACCCAAAAAATGAAAACTCTTAATACGATTGGAGAATTTAATACCGATCTAAAAAAATTAAGAGTTGAAGTTTTACTTGATAAGGAAAAGAAAACAATTACGATTAGAGATAATGGTATCGGTATGACTGAGGAAGAACTTGACAAATATATTAATCAGATAGCCTTTTCTGGAGCTGAAGAGTTTGTAAATAAATACAAAGACGCTGACGCTAAAAATTCAATAATCGGACATTTTGGACTCGGATTTTACTCTGCATTTATGGTTGCTAAAGAAGTTGAAATCATCACAAAAAGTCAAAAAGCAAAAAGTAAGCCAGTTAAGTGGGTATGTGATGGATCTCCAAACTTTTCAATGGAAGAAACAAAAAAGAAAACTGCTGGAACTGATATAATTTTGCACATAGCTGAAGATTCAGAAGAATTTTTAGAA
>ENA-ORDR01001591-ORDR01001591.1-marine-metagenome-genome-assembly--contig:-NODE-1591-length-10386-cov-6.292463_pt1 | contig 10386 bp, 13 predicted proteins | sample MGYA00240993_ERZ508538 | MGnify/ENA primary metagenome ERZ508538 (study PRJEB26207, sample SAMN05421999) | marine metagenome | isolation source: Monterey Bay, California, USA | place: USA:Monterey Bay...
CTCATCTTTTAATATATTAGCTAATTCATTTACATCTTTTACTGAAAGATTAACTAATTGTTCTGCGAAATCTTTTATATCTGCCATGTTATTTATTTTAAATTATTTATTTTATTAATTAATGTTGGAAGCATTCAATTTTTTATTATTCATCTCTTTCTGCAAGAGTTTTTACTATACCCGATAGTTTCGAACCACCAGATTGTAAAGAGGAAATAACGTTTTTAGCAGGAGACTGAAGTAATGCAACAATTTCTGCAATAAGTTCGTTTTTCGATTTTAATTCTGATAATGTATCTAGGTATTCTTCTCCAATATAGAAAGATGCGTCTAAATGAGCCGCTTTAAATACTGGTTTGTCATGTTTTTTTCTGAATTCTTTAATAACCTTTGCAGGTGCATTAGCTGCATCGGTAAACATGATTGATGTATTTCCTTTTAATACATCATATAGTTCTTCATAATTTGAATCATTTTTTTCTAAAGCTCTCTTAAGTAAGGTGTTTTTTACAACTTGTAAAGAAACCTCTCTTTTAAAACACAATCTTCTTAAATTACTTGACTCTTCAGCAGATAATCCTGAGATATCTGCTAAATAAAAATTACTGTTTTCTTGAATACTTTTATCAAGTACATCAATAAACTGATTTTTTTCTTCTTTTGTCATTTTATTATATTATCTATATATATATTAAACTAATGATTTTGACTCAATCTCTACACCAACACCCATAGTACTTGAAAGTGAAATACTATGAACATAATTTCCTTTTGATGCAGTTGGTCTTAACTTCATTATAGTTTGTAATAATTCTTCAGTATTTTCTGATATTTTCTCTGCATCAAATGACACCTTTCCTACTGAAGCGTGTATAATTCCAAATTGATCAACCTTAAAGTCAATTTTACCTTTCTTTACATCAGACACAGCCTTTCCAACTTCTAAAGTTACAGTACCAGATTTAGGGTTTGGCATTAAACCTCTAGGACCTAGAACTCTACCTAAAGCACCAATCTTACCCATAATTGATGGCATGGTAATAATCACATCAATATCAGTCCAACCACCTTTTATTTTTTCAATATAATCATCTAAACCTACATAGTCAGCTCCAGATTCCTTTGCTTCTGCTTCTTTATCAGCAGAAACAAGAGCTAAAACTTTTAATGATTTTCCTGTTCCATGAGGTAAAGCGACTACTCCTCTTACCATCTGATTTGCTTGCTTAGGATCTACACCTAACTTTACAGCAATATCAACAGATGCATCAAATTTCTCTGTAGAAGTTTCTTTTACCAATTTTGCAGCTTCAAGTGTTGAATATGTTGAATCTGAATCAACTTTTGAAAATGCATCTTTTCTATTTTTACTTAATTTAGCCATTGGACTATTTTGATTTATCTTATTAATTTAACTAGGAAAAGCTCCTTTAACTTTAATACCCATACTTCTTGCAGTACCAGCAACCATTCTCATTGCAGACTCTACTTTAAAAGCATTTAAATCAGCCATTTTATCCTCAGCAATAGATCTTATCTGATCCCAAGTGACAGTAGCAACTTTCACTCTATTTGGCTCACCAGAACCACTCTTCTTCTTTGCTGCTTCTAATAATTGAGCTGCTGCAGGAGCTGTTTTAATGATGAACTCAAATGATTTATCTGCAAATACAGTAATAACAACTGGAATAATTTTCCCTGCTTTATCCTGTGTTCTTGCATTAAACTGTTTACAAAATTCCATAATATTTACACCTTTCGCTCCAAGAGCGGGACCAACAGGTGGTGCTGGATTTGCCGCTCCTCCTCTAATTTGTAGTTTAATAATACCTGTTACTTCTTTTGCCATCTTTTTTTATTCTAAATTTTTTCAACTTGCATGAAATTCAACTCCAAAGGAGTTTTTCTTCCAAATATCTTAACAATTAATTTCAATTTTTTCTTTTGTTCATCAATAGATTCAATTTCAGCATTAAAACTATTAAACGGACCATCAATAACTTTCACTGTTTCACCAGCAATAAAAGGAATACTAACATTTTCATCAGTAAGAGCCATTTCATCAACTCTACCTAATATCTTATTTATTTCTGCATCTCTCATAGGAACAGGATCACCTCCCTTTGTTGCTCCTAAAAAACCCATCACATTCTGAACTCCTCTAATAATATGAGGAACCTCACCAGTTAAATTAGCTTCAACTAAAAGGTATCCTGGGAAAAAATTCTTCTCTCTACTAACCTTCTTCCCGTTTTTTATCTGATAAACCTTTTCAGTAGGAATCAGAATCTGAGAAACAAATGCATTTAGATTCAGTCTATCAATCTCTTTCTCTATAAATAATCGAGTCTTCTTCTCTTTCCCTCCCATTACCCTGAGAACATACCACTTATTCTCTGAAACTGTACTTTCCATTATTTTTATTTAAATATTTCAATAAATTGGTAAAAATATCCTAAGATACCTCTCCACAATGGAGAATCTGTCGTTCCATCTTCTAAAGTACTCCCAACATTAATACCAAAAATAAAATCCATAAAGAAAATAATTAAAGAAATAATTAAAGAAGCTATAGCAACAACTACTGCACTATTCTGTAATTCTTCCCATGTAGGCCAAGTCACCTTATGTAATAACTCATCAAATGCATCTTTTATGTAAGTACCTATTCTCATTTATATATCTTTTATTTGCACGGGTGGAGAGATTCGAACTCCCAACCAATGGTTTTGGAGACCACTACTCTACCAATTGAGCTACACCCGTATAACAGCAAATGAAACCAAGAAAGATTCCACTTTACTGATATACTTCTGTTTATTACTGAGTAATTGATGTAATTTGCCCAGCTCCTACAGTTCTACCTCCTTCTCTAATTGCAAATCTAAGTCCTTCACTCATTGCAACAGAGTTAATTAACTCAACATTAATAGTTAAGTTATCTCCAGGCATAACCATCTCAGTTCCTTCAGGTAAGAAAATCTCACCAGTAACATCAGTTGTTCTAATATAGAATTGTGGTCTGTATTTGTTATGGAAGGGAGTATGTCTTCCACCCTCTTCTTTCTTCAAAATATACACCTCAGCTTTAAATTTAGTATGAGGAGTAACAGATCCAGGCTTACAAATTACCATACCTCTTTTAATATCCGTTTTCTCAATTCCTCTTAGTAGGATACCAACGTTATCACCAGCCTCTCCTCTATCTAGAATTTTTCTAAACATCTCAACACCAGTAACAGTAGAAGCTAATTTCTCAGCTCCCATACCAATAATATCTACAGCGTCAGCAGTATTTGCTACACCAGTTTCAATTCTACCAGTAGCTACAGTTCCTCTACCAGTAATTGTAAATACATCCTCAATTGGCATTAAAAATGGTTTTTCATTTTCTCTTACTGGTTCCTGTATATAAGAATCTACAGCAGCCATTAATTCATCAATTTTAGTTACCCACTCAGCTTCTCCATTTAATGCACCAAGAGCTGAACCAGTAACAACAGGAGTATTATCTCCATCATAATCATAGAAAGATAATAATTCTCTAACTTCCATATCAACAAGTTCAAGTAATTCATCATCATCAACCATATCAGCTTTGTTCAGAAACACAACCATACTAGGAATACCAACTTGTCTTCCTAATAAAATATGTTCTCTTGTCTGAGGCATAGGACCATCAGTTGCAGCACAAACCAAAATTGCTCCATCCATCTGAGCAGCACCAGTAACCATATTTTTTACATAATCAGCATGTCCTGGACAGTCTACGTGTGCATAATGTCTATTTTCTGTTTCGTATTCTACGTGAGCAGTGTTAATTGTAATTCCTCTTTCTTTTTCTTCTGGAGCATTATCAATAGATTCAAAATCACGAACTTCTGTGCCACCTTTTTCCGCTAGAACTTTAGTAATTGCAGCAGTTAAAGTAGTTTTACCATGGTCAACATGACCAATTGTACCAATATTTAAGTGTGGCTTGGTACGATTAAAATTTTCTTTTGCCATTTTATTAAATTTATTATTTAGTTATTAATTATTATTTACTTCTCAAATCCTTTATTTCTATCTTAGAGCCAATGACGGGAATTGAACCCGTGACCTCTTCCTTACCAAGGAAACGCTCTACCCCTGAGCTACACCGGCTGGTAAAAAAGAGCGAGAGACGGGATTCGAACCCGCGACCCTCAGCTTGGAAGGCTGACGCTCTAGCCAACTGAGCTACTCTCGCATCAATGCTCGTGGGGAGAACAGGATTCGAACCTGTGAAGGCTAAGCCAGCAGATTTACAGTCTGCCCTCGTTGACCGCTTGAGTATCTCCCCAACATCTTAAATAAACAGAGCCGATAGAGGGACTCGAACCCACGACCTGCTGATTACAAATCAGCTGCTCTAGCCAACTGAGCTATATCGGCAAATTATCTAATTCACTACTATAAAAGAACTCAATACTCCCCAAAAGAGGTCTGCAAATGTATTAAAGTTTTTTATAATATAAACTAAAATTAAAATAATTTTTTTGAACAGCAATATACTCCTAGTAAAAGAGCTATTTTCCTTTCGATTTTAAGAGTTGTTTTCTTAAGGCTTGCACACTTACACTAATTGATTCCTCAAAAGTGTCACATTGCTTTTTTGCAAAATACTCTCCATTTGATGAATGAACATGTATTTCAGTAATTTTATTTTCAGGAGATTCTGGTTTTTCAATTTTCATGAATACATCAGTATTTATAATCCCATCGTCTAACAAAGTTAATTTTTTAATCTTCTTATTTGCAAAATCTACTAACCCTCCATCAGGACTAAAATTAATTGATTGTATTTCTATCTTCATAATTGATAATTTTTACGCTCTAGGATGAGCTTGTTTATATATTGTTTTTAATTTTTCTATTGTGTTGTGGGTATAAACCTGAGTAGCACTCAAATTAGCATGCCCTAAAATTTCCTTAATCGCATTTATATCCGCTCCGTTATTTAACATATGGGTAGCGAATGTATGTCTCAAAATATGTGGACTCTTTTTTTCTAGACTTGAAACCATACTAAGATACTTATTTACTATATTGTATATATTTTTTGATGATAATTTCTTGCTCTCAAGATTAACGAAAAAACAAGAATTTATTTTATATTTTTCAGAGAATTTTTTTAGTTGATTTAATAAATTGATAGACAAAGGAATAATTCTTTCTTTATTTCTTTTTCCCAAAACTTTTATACTTGATTTCGAAAAATCAATATCTTCCTTCTTTACACCTAATAATTCCGAAAGTCTCATTCCAGTCATATAAAACACATCAATAATTAACTTATCTCTTTCTCCTTCAAAAGTATCTGGAAATTCAATTTCCGAAAGTAGTTCATCCATTTTTGACTTCTCAACAAAAACAGGCAGTTTTTTTGCGTTTTTCGGAGAAATTATTTTTTGTGTTGGGTTTTCTGTAACCGCATCTTCTTGCATCAAATATTTATAGAAACTTTTTAATGTAGTGATCTTTCTATTTACTGATCTAGAAGAAATTCCACCATCCAACATGGAAGATATCCAAGAACGAATAATTTGATGACTTACCTCTGATATATCAGATATATCATATTCAACATCTAAAAAAGTAAAAAACTGAGTGAGATCGGTATTGTAAGAAATTAGAGTATGTTTAGAATATCTCTTTTCAAACTCAATATATTTCAGGAAATTATTTTTGTGCATAAAAAAAACCTTTTTACTAGTTACGAAATTACTAAAAAAAAGGTTCTGTTTTTATAAATTTTATATTTATTCTGCCTCTCTAAGAATTTTTGCAGAATAAGTTGCTTTTTGTTTTTGAATTCTCATTCTTTGAGACTTTTTAATAAATTCTTTTCTTGCTCTAATTTGTTTCAAAGTACCTGTTTTCATGAATTTCTTCTTAAACCTCTTTAAAGCTCTATCAATTACTTCTCCTTCTTTTACTGGTATTACAATCATTTTCTTATTTTAAAATTGGTTTGCAAATATATAAAAGTTTTTAATGAAACAATTTTTATTTAATAATTTGTTTTGAAATAACAATTTTCTGAATTTCAGATGTACCTTCACCAATAGTACATAATTTAGAATCTCTGTAATATCTCTCAGCAGGAAAGTCTTTTGTATACCCATACCCTCCTAATACTTGAACCGCATCTGTGGATATTTCAACTGCTATTTCTGAAGAAAAATATTTTGCCATAGCTCCTTCCGTGGTAACTTTCTTCCCATTATTTTTTAAGTAGGCAGCTTTGTAGATTAATAGTTCAGCCGCTTCAATTTTAGTTGCCATATCGGCTATTTTAAATGCAATAGCTTGGAAATGTGAAATAGGCTTGCCAAATTGCTCTCTTTCTTGAGAATATTTCTTAGCAGTTTCATAAGCTCCTTTTGCTATTCCTAAACCAAGTGATGCAATCGAGATTCTTCCTCCATCTAACACTTTCATTGATTGTACAAAACCATCACCAACATCTCCTAAGATATTACTTTCGTGTACTCTGCAATTATCAAAAATGAGTTCAGCTGTTTCTGAAGCTCTCATACCTAGCTTATCTTCTTTCTTTCCTGAAGTAAAGCCTTCCGTCCCTTTTTCAATAACAAAAGCAGTCATACCATGAGAATCTCCCTTCTTGCCTGTTCTTGCAATAACTACAGCAATATTTCCAGAAATAGCATGAGTAATAAAATTCTTTGATCCATTCAACACCCAATATTCACCATCTTTTTTTGCGGTAGTACTCATTCCTCCGGCATCAGAACCTGTATTATGTTCAGTTAATCCCCAAGCTCCAATCCATTCAGCGGTAACAAGTTTAGGAAGCCACTTTTTCTTCTGATCTTCAGAACCAAATTGTAAAATATGACCAGTACATAATGAATTATGAGCTGCCATTGAAAGTCCAATTGAGGGGTCTAGAATAGATAACTCCTCAATAGCAGTAACGTATTCAGTGTAGGAAAATCCTGAACCTCCATATTCTGTAGGAACTAAAACTCCCATTAAACCAAGATCTCCAAGTTTTTTAAAAACCTCTACCGGAAATATCTGATTGTCATCCCACTCTCTAACGTTTGGTGTAATTTCATTCTTACCAAATGTTCTAATCATATCAGCAATCATTTGCTGGTTTTCGTTATAACTAAAATCCATATTAATATTCTATTAAACTAATTATATTATTTGTGTACTCTTTTATTTCCTTTTTTCCATTTAAAAAATCCAAATTTACAACAAAAGTAAAAGCAGATACCTTACATCCTAATTGAAGAACTAATTCAGCAGCAGCAGATGCAGTGCCTCCAGTTGCTAGTAAATCATCATGAATTAATATATTCCATCCTTTCTGCACATCATTTTTATGAATTTCAACTTCTGCAGATCCATATTCCAAATCATATTTATATTGAAGTGTTTCTCCTGGTAATTTTCCAACTTTTCTAATAGGAATAAATGGAATTTCCATTTTATTTGCTAATAGAAATCCAAATAAAAAACCTCTACTTTCAACCCCAACAATTGCATCAACATCAACTCCTTCCAACCTACCAATAAATTCATTAATAATATCATTTGTTAAAGATGCATCTAATAGTAAAGGAGTAATGTCCTTAAAAGATATCCCATCTTTTGGGAAATTCGGAATTGTTCTGATGACTTTATCTAATTTTTCTTGAATCATAAAGTTTTAAATAGGGTGCAATTTTACGAAATAAATCAGAGTCAATCAGTACAATGTTCTGAATATCTTTTGTGTCAATAAACTGACCATGTTGCAAACGATAATTTATAATAGCTTTTGATTGATTATAATTAATATATGGATGAGAATATAACTGATCAAAAGTTGCAGAATTTATATTAATTTTTTTAATAAAATTTGTATCAATTTTAGTTTGATTTTTAAAGTTATTTATATCTAATTTTTCTAAACCCCAAATTTCAGAAAATTGAGTGTAAGAAATAAAACCACCAAGTTTTTCCCTATATTCTAGGATTTGTTTGGAGTAAAAAGGACCAACTCCATTAATACTAATCAACAAGATACTATCTGCAGAATTTAAATCTATAATTTGTAATTGTTCAGCTGATTTTTCATCTGATTTCTCAATTTTTACTTTTTCTTTCTTTTCCGTTCTCTGAGGAAAAATGATGAAATCTGCAACTCTATTAATAAAGTCATCTGAAATAGCATAACATTTAGATAAATCTTCACTAGAATAAAAAATAATTCCACTGCTCTGATAATTTCTAAAAATGGAGATTTGTTTCTCTGACAATCCTAACATGATCCAACCTTTATCATTTAAAGTATTTGGATTAAAAACAAAAAGGGAATCCGTTTGTTTCTTTTCAATTACATTCTCAGTCTCAGGAATTAAGTTATCAAATTCAGAAAAATCAGTTTTTTGTTTGTCTATAAATAAGTACATAATATTGTAATATATTATAGTAAGGAGTAAAATAAAAGAAAGGAGCAAAATACCATTTCGCTCCTTCTTATTAAATTGAAAATAATCTTTAAAACTCATTGTTTATATTTATTTCTTTTAATTCAAATATAGAAAATAAGGATTTAATGTTTATGTTTCATGAGATATTGAGTGAAAATTAATTATTAAATATTAAAATAAAAAATAGTACAATTAATATTATTGTAATTATTATTTCAACAACATCAGAAGAATCATTATTCTTATATTTCTTAATTTCACCAGAATTCATTCTAAACAAATAAGAATCTAAATCAACTCTAACCTCTTTAGATAAAATAAGTAATCCGATAATGTTTGGAAAGGCCATTGCTAATATCATCATATCAGAGAAATCAAGTACCGCTCCTAATTTTACTGAAGAACCTATCACAATAAAAATAAGGAATAATAACTTATACGAATATTCTGACACTTTACTTTTACCGAATAAGAATGTCCATGCTTTAAGTCCGTAATACGACCAAGAAATCATAGTAGAGAAAGCAAATAAGAAGATGGCTATTACTAATAAATATGGGAACCAAGAAAAAACAGATCCAAAAGCTTGGGAAGTCATTTGAGCACCTTCCACCCCTTGAACATCATGAAAACCTGTAATAATAAGAACTAAAGCCGTCATAGTACAAATAACCACTGTATCAATAAAAGGTTCTAATAAGGCAACAATACCTTCAGAAACTGGCTCATTTGTTTTTGCTGCAGCATGAGCAATAGAAGCAGAACCAACACCCGCTTCATTTGAAAAGGCAGCTCTTCTAAAGCCTTGAATAAGCACTCCAATAATCCCACCAAAACCAGCAGCAGGAGTAAACGCTCCTTTGAATATTAAAGCAAATACATTACCAATTTCAGTAATATTTAATAAGATTATAATCAACGCTGTACCAACATATAAGGCTGCCATAAATGGAACTATCTTTTCTGTAACATTAGCAATAGATTTTATGCCCCCAACAATAACTGTACCTACCAAAATAGCTAAGATTAAACCAAACATTGGTCCGCTATCAGCCAAAACTGGAAACTGCCCAGCAACCTGTGCATAAGCCTGATTGGCTTGAAACATATTTCCTCCACCAAAAGAACCTCCAATACAAAGTATTGCAAATAAAACAGCCAGCACTTTACCAAAACCTGCCATGTTATATTTTGCTAGACCATCACGCAGATAGTACATTGGTCCTCCTGAAACCTCTCCATTTTCATCCAGCTTACGGTATTTTACACCTAAAGTACATTCTACAAATTTGGCTGACATTCCAAGTAGCCCGGCTACTATCATCCAGAAAGTTGCACCCGGACCACCAATAGAAATTGCAATTGCAACCCCTGCAATATTTCCTAAACCAACAGTTGCTGAAAGGGCAGTTGTTAGCGCTTGAAAATGAGAAACCTCTCCCTTATCATTAGGATCGTCATAATCTCCTTTAACTAAACCTATAGCATGTTTAAATCCTCTAAAATTTATAAAGTTCATTCTAAAAGTAAAATAAACTGCACCAAATACTAGCCATACTACTACAATAGGCACATCAGCACCTACATCAAATCCCATTGCCTTTATAGGATCCCAGAAAATAACAGGAACTAAATAGTTATCTACTATTGGTTTAAAAAATCCATCAATTGTTTCGCTTAATGTAGCTGCCTTTGATGATACCGCAGAAATAAGCATTAGGATAAAAAGTGATATTTTGTTTTTCATTAGTTTATTGTTTTAATTGCTGATCTATTATAGTTAGACCCTCTTCAAAGGAGTGTGGATTATAGCCCAATTCTTTTATTGCTTTATCCAAAATAAAACCTGTTTTTAGAGGTCTTGTAGCAGTCTGATTTAATGTAGATGTTGAAATTCTATTCAGATTTTCAGTTG
>ENA-ORDR01001593-ORDR01001593.1-marine-metagenome-genome-assembly--contig:-NODE-1593-length-10380-cov-3.304669_pt1 | contig 10380 bp, 7 predicted proteins | sample MGYA00240993_ERZ508538 | MGnify/ENA primary metagenome ERZ508538 (study PRJEB26207, sample SAMN05421999) | marine metagenome | isolation source: Monterey Bay, California, USA | place: USA:Monterey Bay...
AAAAAATAGAAGCAGCCAAAAATGTAAAAGATGAAGGGCCTCTTAAATTTTTAGTTGATATTGTTCCTACTAATATATTTGATGCAGCATCTAACAACCGAAATATGTTACAGGTTATCTTTTTTGCCATCCTTTTTGGTATTTCTTTGGTAATGCTTCCTAATGAGAAAACAACCTATGTAAAAGGATTCTTTGATGGAATAAATGATATTATTCTCCAGATTGTAGATATAATAATGATGGCGGCGCCTTATGGTGTATTTGCACTTTTAGGTGGTCTGGTAGTAGATTTTGGAGCAAGTGCAGAATTATTTATAGCGCTTGCAAAATATTCTGTAACAGTTATCGTTGGATTACTCATTATGATATTAATTGTATATCCTATAATTCTTATGGTTTTTACAAAAGTAAAATATTTAGATTTCTTTAAAGGCATATCTCCTGCACAGATGTTAGCTTTTTCTACTTCATCTTCAGCTGCAACACTTCCTGTAACTATGGAAAGATGTGAAGATCATTTAGGAGTTTCTGAGGAGGTCTCTTCTTTTGTACTTCCTTTGGGAGCTACAATTAATATGGATGGAACTTCACTTTATCAGGCGGTAGCAGCTGTTTTTATAGCTCAGGCCTACGGAATGGATTTAGATATGGGGCAACAACTTACAATTGTACTTACTGCTACTTTAGCTTCTATTGGTGCTGCTGCAGTTCCTGGAGCGGGAATGGTAATGTTAGTTATTGTGCTCGGTGCTATTGGAGTTCCGACAGAAGGATTGGCTCTTATTTTTGGGGTAGATAGAATATTAGATATGATGAGAACAGTAGTAAATGTAACTGGAGATGCAACTGTAGCAACTGTAGTCGCATCTTCAGAAGGACAATTAAGAGATGTTACAGAAGAAGAGTTGATGAGTTAATGAGAGAATTTCTGATAATATTATTTTCTTTCTGTTTTGTCCTTTCTTTTTCTCAAGAAACAGATAAGTGTTTTGTTCAGAAGAAAAAATCTGAAAAGATGATGTATAAATTGAATAACAATTTATCTCATTACTCCTTTAAAGAAGTAAAAGAGGTTTTACAAGAAATTATCAGAACAGAAGGTATTAGTTCTCAAGTATTAGATATATATACTCTGATATATTGGTTAAAAGATGATGTTCCTAATTCTACAATGTATGCTGAGAAAACTATTAATTTATGTCCTGATAAATTTTCTACTCCATATTTTGTTTTAGGAGTTTTAAATTATGATTACCGAAACTACCAGATTTCTGTAGATTATCTTAATAAAGCTAAGGAAATAGGAATAAAACAAAGATTTAAAGAAGAGGCTAATTCTGTGTTGGAAAGTGCCCTAATATTAGCTCAGATAATGAATGACACAGTCCCTTATAACCCTGAAATTGTACAAGGAATATCTACTGAAGCGGATGAATACTTACCTCTTATTTCTCCGGATCAGGAAGTAGCCTTTTATACTAGAAGAGGCACAAGAAATGAGTTAGGTGTAATTGATAAAAAATCTGAAGATTTTGTTTTCTCGGAAGGTAGTTTGGAAAACTTTAATAAAGGAGAAGATATGAAGTATCCTTTTAATCAAAATAATAATGAAGGAGGAGCTACAATTACAATTGATAATAAGGTTCTGTATTTTACAATTTGCAGTCAACATTCATCATCTTATAATAATTGTGATATTTATTATGTTGAAAAAGATGAAAACAATAAGTGGTCAGATTTAAAACCAATGAAATCTGTGAATAATCCTAAAAGTTGGGAGTCTCAACCTTCTATTTCTTCTGATGGAAGTACACTTGTTTTTGCATCTGATAGGAAAGGAGGTTTTGGTGGAATTGACTTATATCAGGTTAAAAAAGATGAATTTGGCTATTGGGGTGTTCCTCAGAATTTAGGTCCTATTATTAATTCAAAAGATAATGAAAAATCTCCTTTCTTTCATGTAGATGGGGAAACAATGTATTATGCTTCTCAACAATTCCCCTCTTTAGGAGGGTATGATATTTTTATATCTAAAAAAGGTGAAAATGATAAGTGGCAAAAACCAAAAAACTTAGGTTTTCCTATAAACTCTGAAAATGATGAACTTGGTATGTTTGTTACTACAGATGGAAAAACGGCTTATTTCTGTTCAAATAAATTAGATGGGATTGGAGGTTGGGATTTATATTCTTTTGATTTATATGATAAAATAAAACCAAAAAGAGTTTTATTTCTGAAAGGAGATATAAAAGATTCTGATGGTGAAGTAGTGGATAGTGTTTCGTTAGAGTTTAAAAATATAACAACAAATGAAACAACAAATATCTCTGTAAATGGAGGGAAATATGTTAGTGCGGTAACTCTAAACGAGTCTGATGATGTATTAATTACCTTTAATAAAAAGGGATATGCGTTTAATTCTCATTATGTTTCTAGTACAGATGAGAATTTTTCTACTCCTGCAAAAATGGATATTGAAATTGATAAGATTGAAAGTGGAAAAACTTTTGAAATAAATAACATTTATTTTAAAACAAATTCTTTTAATATCACCGACATAACAAGATTTATTTTAACTGCATTTTCAGGATATCTGAAGGAAAATAGTAATTTGGAGCTTCTTATTTCCGGACACACGGATAATGCAGGTGATGAGAAGGAAAATATGGTTCTTTCTGAAAATAGGGCGAAATCAGTATATGATTTCTTAATTAAAAGTGGTATATCAGAAGATAGATTAACATTTAAAGGGTTTGGAGAAAGTGTTCCTATTTACAATAATTCTACATCAGAAGGAAGATCAAAAAATCGTAGAACAGAGTGTACGATTATTAATAAATAAAAAAAATCCCAACCTTTCGGATGGGATTTTTTTATATTTTATAAATAGAATTATCTTTTTTCTTTAATTCTGGCAGATTTTCCTGTAAGATCTCTTAAGTAAAAGATTCTAGCTCTTCTTACTTTCCCTTTCTTGTTTACCTCAATTTTGTCAATTAACGGAGAGTTAATAGGGAAAATTCTTTCAACACCAACTCCAGAAGACATTTTTCTGATTGTAAATGTTTCAGTTGTTCCACTTCCTCTTCTTTGTATTACAACTCCTTTAAAGAACTGAATTCTTTCCTTGTTCCCCTCTTTAATTTTGTAATATACAGTTAATGTATCACCTGAACTAAAATTTGGAATACTGTTTGTTGTTGTTATCTCTTGTGAAATTTGATCTGTTAAGTTCATTTTCTTCTTAATTTTTGTTTTTCAAAATGGTTTGCAATATTACTAAATTATTTTTTATTATATACAAATAAAAACAGAAGAAAAAATATTTACATTATTTATGTAAATCGGGTCTAATGTTTTTTGTTCTTTCTATAGATTTTTCTTCTCTCCATTCTTGTATTAATTTTTGATTTCCAGATAGTAAAACTTCAGGAACTTTCCATCCTTTGTAATCAGATGGCCTGGTATAAATAGGGTGGGATAGTAGGCCGTCCTGAAACGAGTCGGATAGTGCAGATGTTTCATCAGAAATAACCCCAGGAATTAATCTGACAATTGAGTCCGTTAAAACTGCAGCTGCAAGTTCTCCTCCGGTAATCACATAGTCTCCAATCGAGATTTCCATTGTTATCAGATTTTCTCTTACTCTTTGGTCTATTCCCTTGTAGTGGCCGCATAAAAGAATTAAATTTTTTGAGGAAGAAAGGTGGTTGCATCTTTCCTGAGTTAAATATTTTGCGTCAGGAGTTAGAAAGATCACTTCATCATAATTTCTTTCTTTCTTTAATTCTGAGATGCATTTGTCAATTGGCTGAATATTCATAACCATTCCCGCTCCTCCACCAAACTGATAGTCGTCTACACTTTTTTGTTTATTTTCTGAATACATCCTAAGATCATGAATATGAATTTTTACTTTGTTTTTTTCTTGAGCTCTTTTTATAATTGAATGTGAAAAAGGACCTTCAAAAAAGTTTGGAAAAATTGTAATAATATCTATTCTCATTATTGCAAAAATACAAAATAATTTTTTAATATAATTAACAAAAAACATACAGAACAACATACTGACAAAATGACAAAACAATTTTGTAAAATACATAAACTCAAATACTTATGCGTTAATAATAAATTATAACTTCACACTTAAGTATGTAAAGGTAATTTTCTTTTTTTCTTGGAAAATATATTAAGTTTTAAATAAAAAAAGTACTCTCATTCGAGAGTACTTTAATAAATTTGTATAGAAAATGGTACTATAAAATATTTATCTTTTTGGTAATTTTATTGCCAGAATTTTCAATTAATTCAATAATATAAATACCATTCTTAAACTCAGAGGTTGATATTTTTCTAACATTAGAGTTTATTATTTTGATAAGTTTTCCATTAATATCATAAATTCTAATTGAGTTTAATTCTTTATCTGTTGAAATGATAACTTCATTATTGATGTATTTTACAATATCAGAATTATAATATTCTGTAATAGAAGCAGATTGTTGTTCATTTACAGTATAAATATTAGTATGTACTTCATCCCCACTATTATCTCCATCCCCATTACCATTTACTGTACAAACATAAAAATCTACAGTACCCAAAGAACTAGCAAAACCTGGAGCTGTCCAATCTACGGTCCAAGTTTTTGTAGCTGAACCTAAGGTACCTGATAGTTTATGAGTCACTGCATTTCCTCCGTTTACTAGTTTTGTAGTAGCAGAACTTAGAATTGTAAAATTCCCAGCTTTTGATGTTCCATTTTCAGCAGTAAGTTCAAAACCATAGGTTATAAAAGATGGGTGAGATGCGGTAACTGTAATAGTATAAGTTTCTCCAGGTAGGTATTCATTATTCTGCATATTAGAACTTATTATTACACTACCTTGTCCGTTATTCAATGGTGTATTGTGGCATCCTGTACAATTATTTCCATCAATAGGAGAATTGGTTTTACTTCCAGGAGATCCATTTGCCTTACCTTTTGTGATTTCAGGATAAGTAAAAAATATTAATCCTAAGAGAACGCTTATAGTAAATAGTAAAGTTTTTTTCATAGTATTAGTTTTTAGTTTAAACAAATATACTAATAATAAATTTAACTTTTTAATCTTGGATCTAAAGCGTCTCTAGATGCTTCTGCAATCATATTATAAATTGTAATTGTTATAAATATAGCAATACCAGGGAATATAATAAGCCACCATGCTTCTATATTACCTCTACCTAGGTTTAGTAACGACCCCCAGGTTACTACATCATCAGGGACTCCAATTCCTAGGAAAGAAAGTCCACTTTCAATTAAAATTGCAGATGCGATACCGAAAGCAATACTTACAAATACAGGAGCTAAAGCATTTGGTAGTGCATGTTTAAATATTGTTCTGAAAGAAGAAAAACCTAACGATTTCGAAGCTTGTACAAATTCTAAAGATTTTATTCGTAAGAATTCAGCTCTTGTAAACCTGGCAATTCCTGTCCATCCTGTGACTCCAATAATTACCATAATAATAGTAAGACTTCTATCCATTATTGCTGTCACTGTTATAATTAATATTAGTCTTGGAATAGAGTTAAGTATTTCAATACCTCTAGATATTATAGAATCAATAGGAACAGAAACTTCTGTAGATAACCACTTATTTGTAACAATCCTACTAGCTAATCTGAATAAATAAGTTGAAGCGAAAATAATAAGTATAGATACCGAAATTTGTATTACTCCATCTGAATTACTTTGAGCAAATCCATCTGAAATTGCATATTTTCTCTGACCAAAACCATAAAAGAATCCAAAAAACAAACCAGTAAGAGTCATGTAGTATTTTATTCTTCTCATTTTTAAATCTCTATCTCCAAAAAACCCTGCAAAAGCACCAAGTATTATTCCAATAAATGAAGCAATACCCATAGAAATCAACCCAACTTTTAAAGCAATTCGAGTACCATGAATTAAACCAGAAAGTAAATCAGCTCCTTTTCCATCAGTTCCTAAATGATGTCGAAACCATTTTGGAGAATTTATTAGTTCTCCTTTATGATTTGTAAATTCTTGTTTACCATTAGGGGATACATAATCATTATTTTCCTTATCAAAGAAGTCAGCAGAATATGGAATAGGAGTAAAAATAACACTCTCTAAATCTAATTTTCTCCAATCTGTAATGTCGTATTGAAGATTTTCAATTTCTCCTGTTTCTGGATTAGTTATTTCAATTGTTGTGTTTTGATCCTCAAAAGCAGGATACATAGTAACTCCTTTATATACAGCATAAAGAGGTTGGTTATTTGCAATTAATGGAGCAAACCTTGCTATAAGAATTAATCCACCTAACATGTATAAGCTAACTAATGCAATTTTATTCTTTCTGAATTGATTCCATGCGTATTTCTGAAAAGAGAAGTTACCTTTCTCTACTTTCTTCTTTGATGCTAGATAGAATCCTACAATTGGACCAACTAATTCTCCAAATCCTGGCCATAAAATCCATCCTAAAATAGCTCCTAGAATTATTTTTTTTATAAGAGAAGATGTGAAATAATCTTCATCTTTACTTTTTATATCTGTAGCAATAAGAGCTGAAATCCCAATAGCTAAAATAGAGTACATTAAAATGAATATAATAGACTTTTCATCTAAATATACCACACTAAAAAACAGGGAGTGAACAAAAGCAAAAAAGGATGCTTTAATAATATCAGTTTTATTTTCTTTATTTATCATATTTTTATTTGTAAGAAATTCTTGGGTCCGCTACAGCGTATAGCAAATCAGCAACCAAATAACCAATCATGGTTAGGAAACCAATTAATGTGAAGAACGCAATAATCATTGGGTAATCATAATTTAAAATTGCATTATACATCTCTGTCCCCATTCCTGGTATTGAGAATATTACTTCTATAATAATAGAACCTCCAACACACATTGGAAAAATTGCTGCAAAAACAGTTATAATAGGTAATAATGAGTTTCTAAGAGCATGTTTTAAGATTACTTTTTTTTCTGAGAGTCCTTTAGCTCTTGCAGTGCGAATGTAATCTTGGGAGACAACTTCAATCATACCAACTCTCATAATTCTACTTAGAAACGCAAACGAACCGTATGTGTAAGTAAACAATGGTAAAACTAAGTAGGGCATTTGGTGTTGAATTCTTTCCCAATTAAAGATTCCCCATTCCGGATTAAATGTAATTGGATCTTTAATTCCTGATTCTGGAAACCAAAGAAGTATATCTGGATTAGCAAAAAATAAAAGTAGAACAGTACCCACAAAAAATGATGGAAGCGAGTAAAGAATAAATAATACTAATGCCATTCCTTTATCTGCTTTTGAATCTTTTTTGTAGGCAGAGTAAATACCAACGGGTATACTAATTAAGTATGCAATTAAAATAGATAAAAGAGAAAGTGTGAATGAAATACCAACTTTATTCCAAATCTTATCTTTAATAGGTTGAGAGTCTTTGTAAGAAACTCCAAAATCTCCTCTTATAATTCCTTTTCTTTCCGCCTTTTTAGAGTGGAATAAATCACCAAATAACCACCAATGATATTGAGAATTTATACCGTACCAATTAATCGATGGAATATATGTTTTCCAAATTGTAGATTCTTTTGTTAAGTTTTCTTTTTCTGAAAGAACAAAGTTGTAAGGTGTAACTAGTGATGGGAAATAAGTGTCTCCAGAAATTAATTTATCTAGGTTTTCATACTTTGCATCAACTAAAACTTGTTTATTTTCTTCTAAAAGGCTTACAATATTAAATCCAATCTGATTTAAATCCTCATTAACCTTGTTTTTGTCTAATGTTGTATCTTTTTCACACATTAATTTAATATCAATACTTTGCTGTGTTTTTTGTAAATCAAGTAAAGATTTGTAGTAGTTGTCTACTGCTGGCCAGTTTCCGAACTGATGTATTAAAGTTTCTAGGTTTTCTCTTTGATCTCTGTCCTGAACTTTATAAAGAGTATCGCAAGAAGCTATATCTGTAACACTAAAATAGAAGAGAGGTAGATCTAGACCTAGTTTTTTTCTTAGTTTTTGTTTATCTTTTTTTGCAGTACCAGATTGTTTTTCTGCTCCTCCTTCATTTCCTGCTGCTTTCGAAAGTGTTTCTACAGGGTCTCCAGGGGCATTTATACTTATAACAAATGCAATTAATGAAATTGCAATAATCATTGGTATAAAGACTAAAAGTCTTTTTAGGGTGTATTTTAACATAATTTTATTTTTCTCCTGTTGTTGGCGCTAGGATTCTACTATTAATTTTCAGGTTGTTTAGAATTAAACCAGGTCGTTCAGTGTACATATTTCTGTTATCAAATCTTTTATGAATAGCAATCTTATTTTTAGATGCATACATAAAAACATATGGTTGTTCGTTATAAATTTTAGCTTGTAATTTCCAAAGTGCTGCTTTGTGTTTCTCGTAATCTAAAGAGGTGTTTGCTTCTTCAATGTATGCATCTGACTCTGCATCTCCGAAACCACAAAAGTTAGATCCTTTTGTAACCCAAGAAGTTGTATGCCATAATTGCATAGGGTTTGAGTAAGAAGCAGAACCTCCCCATCCACCTAGCATTGCATCAAATTTATGTTCTTGTGCATTATTGTAAAATAAAGTAAAATCCATTGGAGTAGGAACAGCATCTACACCAGCTTTATACATACTTTCTTTTATCATAAGTACAATCTCTTTAGTGATAGGAGAACTCATGTAACTTAATTTAAACGACAGTTGTAGTTTCTCTCCATCTACCATTTTGTCTCTGATGTTATCTCCATCTGTATCAACCCACCCAGCTTCATCTAACATTGTTTTAGCTTTTTCAATATCTAGAGGAATTAATTCCAGAGTATCATTATAAGTTTTCTTTAAAGGAGAGATCTGAGCTGCTTGTCTTGTTGCTTTTCCGTTTAAAATTACATCAATAATTTCATCAATAGGAACTGTGTACGCTATTGCTCTTCTTACTTTTTTATCGGTAAAGAATTTTTTATATTCTATTCCATCTGCTTTACAATTAAACCCTAAATAACTATAAGAGTATCTATCAACAAAATCTGATTCATAGTTTTTGTTAAAGTCTTCTCTTTCTCTTAATTTGATAAAAGATTTTGTTCCTATCCTGTTTGATGCGTCAATCTTATTACTCTTTAATGATAAGTAAACTGCTGCATCTTCTTTAATAATTTTGAAAATAATTTTATCAGGATAGTTTTTACTATATATAGATTCTCCTCCTTCTCCCCACCAATTTTCTTTCTTATTTAAAATGATGTACTCATCTGTTTCCATAATATCTACTTGGTAAGCTCCAAGTCCTACAAGTTTTTCAGGAATATAAGAATTATCATCACTATTATAACTTATAAAATATTGAGAAATTTCATCAGTTACATGCTTTTCATCAAATTTCTCATCAAGTAAATTTTCGAAACTGACTTCATTCAGAATTCCACTAGGGTCCCAAAATTCTTGTTGCTGAAGATATAATTCGGAAAATATATATTTATTGTCAACATGAAGGTTTTGTGCGTGCATTGTAAATTTTAGTGGATTATTTTCATCTAGTTCAATAGATTTAATTACTGTACTATAATTTGACCTTATTTGTGTATTGTTAGTAAGAGGACACAACATGGTTTTTACTGAAAACTCAACATCTTTTGCTGTTAAAGGGTTTCCGTCATCCCATTTTATTCCTTCTTTAATTGTGTAAGTATATCTTAGTCCATCTTCAGATATTTCAGCCATATTTTCTGCCAGATTTGGAATGTACTCTAAAGTTTCAAGATCTAATTTTATAAGAGTCTTTTGTGTGTACTGAAAAACAAAAGTCCTCATTGCTGAATTGGAGTTGAAAGGATGTAGTCCGTCTGGCCATGCACTAATATGCTGAATAACAATATTTGAATCTCCTCTTTCTCTTACGCAAGATTGTAGAGTTAAAAGTCCTAATGTTAGGATGAATATTTTCTTTATCATTTCTAATTTTCTTTGATAGGCAAATATAATATTTGAGATGAGTTTAGTCGATTAAAAATAGAAAAAAAAATAAATCGGAAAAAATATTTGTGAGTAAGTTAGATTGTAATACATTTGCAAACCTAAAAAATAGTTCTTAACAAATTTTAGAAGTTGGAGAGGTGCCAGAGTGGTCGATCGGGGCTCCCTGCTAAGGAGTTGTACCTTTACGGGTACCGGGGGTTCGAATCCCTTCCTCTCCGCAAAATAAAAAGTTCAAATTTTTGTTTGTAGATGTAAAAGTTTTTTTATTCTTTTGCACTCCAAATTTTCGGGGTATAGCGTAGCCCGGTTATCGCGCCTGCTTTGGGAGCAGGAGGTCGCAGGTTCGAATCCTGCTACCCC
>ENA-ORDR01001598-ORDR01001598.1-marine-metagenome-genome-assembly--contig:-NODE-1598-length-10375-cov-4.909109_pt1 | contig 10375 bp, 9 predicted proteins | sample MGYA00240993_ERZ508538 | MGnify/ENA primary metagenome ERZ508538 (study PRJEB26207, sample SAMN05421999) | marine metagenome | isolation source: Monterey Bay, California, USA | place: USA:Monterey Bay...
GTCGGCAAAAGTAATATTATTCTTCTCTTTTCAAAACATTTTCTCACTTCTATTTTTGTGTATATTTGCATAAATTTTTTATGGAAAAACAAGAAAAAGCATTTATTTTAAATAAAGGGTTAATACTAGGTCTAGTTCTTATGTTCTTCCCAATTATTGATTTGTTTTATGGATTAGATATGAATTGGATCAATTATATCTTAATTTTCGGATTATTATGGATGGTTGTTTATTCGTATTTGGTGGTAAAATGGTCAAAAGAATTTGCTTCCTATTACGAAATATTCCCATTTAAAGATGCATTTAGGACTTTGTTTTTGATTTCTGCAGTTGCTTTTGCAGTACTTACAGTTGGAAAAACTTTATTATGGACTGTTTCTTTTCCAGAAAAATATATTGAGATAAATATGCAAAGGCAATTAGAACCTTATAAAATGATAAAGTCTATGCTTGACGAACAATATTTAGATGGCTCCATTAATGGAGATGATTATGAAGAAAAAATAAATAATTTTGAATCTCAGAATAATTTAATTGTATCTAATTGGGAAATATTAAGATCCGAAGGATTAGGTGTCACATATTTCTTGCAATTATTAATTTTTGTCTTATTTATAATTTCAATATATTGTGCTATATTAGCATTCTTCGTTCGTAAAAAAGAAAATTTTATTAAAACAAATTAAACATGGATATTTCTGTAGTTGTACCATTATTTAATGAAGAAGAATCACTTCCTGAATTATGTAGTTGGATTGATAAAGTAATGAAAGAAAACAATTTTTCTTATGAAGTATTACTTATAGATGATGGTAGTAAAGATAAATCATGGGAAGTGATTGAAGAACTTTCTTCAGGGAACTCTAATTTAAAGGGAACCAAATTTAGAAGAAATTATGGTAAATCAGCAGCTTTAAATGTTGCGTTTGCCAAAGCAGAAGGTGATGTAGTTATTACTATGGATGCTGATTTGCAAGATAGTCCAGATGAAATTCCAGGATTATATTCCATGATAATGAAAGATGGTTTTGATTTGGTTTCTGGTTGGAAAAAGAAGAGACACGATCCAATTACAAAAACTGTTCCAACAAAATTATTTAATTGGGCAGCTCGTAGGGCTTCTGGGATTTCTTTACATGATTTTAATTGCGGCCTAAAATCTTATAAGAATACAGTAGTAAAGTCAGTGGAGGTTCACGGAGAAATGCACCGATATATTCCGGTAATGGCAAAGTGGGCAGGATTTTCAAATATTACTGAGAAGGTTGTAATGCATCAATCTAGAAAATATGGAGTTACAAAATTTGGTATGGAAAGGTTTTTAAATGGTTTTTTAGATTTAATGACAATAACATTTATCAGTAGATTTGGAAAAAAACCCATGCACTTATTTGGAGTGCTTGGAACCTTAATGTTTGTTTTAGGTTTTAGTATTTTTGCATATGTTGGAGGATATAAAATTTATGCAATGATGAATGAGATTAAAGCTGAAAACATTGCAAATATGTCTTCTTTTTACATTGCCTTAACTTCTATGATTATCGGGGTTCAGCTGTTTCTTGCAGGATTTGTCGGAGAACTTATTTCTAGAAACTCTCAGGATAGAAACAATTATCAAGTAGAAAAAGAAATCTAAAATTTTGAAACGTAAAGTGATCATAATTGGCCCTGCTTTTCCTTACAGAGGTGGGATTGCAAATTTTAATAATTCTCTTGCGGTAGAATATCAAAATCAGGGAGCAGATGTGCAAGTATATTCTTTCTCCTTGCAGTATCCTTCGTTTTTATTTCCAGGTAAAACTCAATATGAAGAAGGTGAAGGTCCAGATGGTATTAAGATTTTCCCAATAATAAATTCTGTAAATCCATTTAATTGGTTCAAAATAGCAAGAAAAGTTAGAAATGAGAATCCTGATTATGTGATTATTCGTTATTGGCTTCCTTTCATGGCTCCGTGTTTGGGTACTATTGCAAAACTTATCAGAAAGACAACAAAGGTCTTTGCAATTACAGATAATGTTATCCCTCACGAACAAAGAATAGGAGATAATTTACTTACAAGATATTTTGTGAAATCTTGTGATGCTTTTCTCACTCTTTCATCTTCTGTGCTCGATGATTTATCAAAGTTTACAGATACTCAAGAGAAGATATTTGTTCCACATCCTATTTACGATTCTTTCGGTGAAATTGTAGATAAAAATAAATCAAAACAAAATTTAGGATTAGATAGAAACGGAAAATATCTGCTTTTTTTTGGTTTTGTAAGGAAATATAAAGGATTAGATATTATGTTAGATGTAATGGCAGATAGAAGAATAAAAGATTTAGGAGTAAAACTAATTGTTGCTGGGGAGTTCTATGACAATAAAGAGGAATATATTTCTCAAATAGATGTTTTAGGAATAAAGGATAGTATCATACTTAAATCTGATTTTATTCCTGAAGAAGAAGTGAAAGATTATTTTTGTGCTAGTGATATGATTACACAAACTTATCGTACAGCAACTCAGAGTGGGGTTACACAAATTGCATATCATTTTGAAAGGCCAATGTTAGTAACAAATGTTGGTGGTTTAGCAGAGATTGTTCCTCACAATAAAGTGGGGTATGTTTGCGATATTAATACTAAAGATATTGCAGATTGTATTGTGGAATTTTATTCTGAAGAAAAAGAAGAGGAGTTTACAAAAAATACAAAAGAAGAAAAATTAAGATTTACATGGTCAGAACTTGTAAAAGGAGTGGATAATCTAATAAAAAAACAATTATGATGAAAAAGACACTTACACTGATAGTTTTTATGTTTTCTGTATCTGTTTTTTCTCAGAATTTTACAGATGATAATGGATTAAAACAAGGTAAATGGGAAGTGAAATTTGATGATGGGAAAACAAAATACATTGGAATCTTTAAGGACGGAGTGGAACAAGGACTTTTCAAATTTTATTACAATTCTGGAGAGATAAAAGCGACCAAAGAGTTTTTTCATAAAGGAAAAGCTGCTGCTACACATATATTTTATAAAAATGGAAATATTAGAGCTTCTGGTCTTTATGTAAATAAACTTAAAGATAGTACTTGGAATTATTATAATAACGATAGTATTTTAGTTCTTTCAGAACAATTTCAGTCTGGTGATTTTCATGGAACAAGGAAAAACTTTTATGAAACAGGAGAGATTTATATCATAACTCAATGGGAAAATGGAGTGAAAAACGGGAAATTTGTTCAGTATTTTATTAATGGAGAAATAAATATAAAAGCAAATTATCTTAGAGGAATATATGATGGAGAGTATACTAGTTATAATACGGATGGAACACTTTTCTTTACCGGATTTTATAAAAGAGGGATCAGAAAAGGAGAGTGGAAATATTATAGTAATGGAATTTTAGATAAAATAACACATGAGTAAAGGGAAAGTGTTAATGGCAATGAGTGGTGGTATTGACAGTACTATTGCTTCATTATTGCTTCATGAGGAAGGGTATGAAGTTATTGGAATTACTATGAAAACGTGGGATTACGAAACTTCTGGAGGGAGTAAAAAAGAAACAGGATGTTGCAGTTTAGATTCTATAAATGACGCTAGGCAATTAGCAGTAGATTGTGGTTTTCCTCATATGATTTTAGATATTCGTGAAGAGTTCGGAGATTTCATTATTGATAACTTTGTTGATGAATATATTGCTGGAAGAACTCCTAATCCATGTATACTTTGTAACACTCATATAAAATGGGAAGCACTCTTGAAAAGAGCTGATATGCTTGGTTGTGAGTTTATTGCTACTGGTCATTACGCTCAAGTTCGTGAAGAAAATGGAAGATATGTAGTATCTAAAGGAATGGACGAAAGTAAGGATCAATCTTATGTTTTGTGGGGACTTTCACAGTCTTGTTTAAAAAGAACTATTTTTCCTATCGGAAATTATCATAAGAAGGATATAAAACAAATGGCAATTGATAGAGGTTATAAAGAACTAGCTCAAAAAAGTGAAAGCTATGAAATCTGTTTTATTCCAGATAATGATTATAGAGGATTCTTAAAAAGGAGAGTAGAAGGATTAGAATCAAAAGTAAAAGGAGGTAATTTTATTACAAAAGACGGATTAGTAGTAGGGACGCATGATGGATATCCGTTCTATACTATTGGACAAAGAAAGTTGGGTGTTTCTTTAGGTCAGGAACCAACTTATGTTATTGGAATTAATGCAGAAGAGAATACAGTGATGGTTGGAAGAAAAGAAGATTTAAAAGAATTAGAAATGACTGTCAGAAATATTAACTTAATAAAATACAACAACATAACTGATGGAATGAGAAGTGTTACCAAAGTAAGATATAAACATCAAGGAGAGCATGCAATTCTTTCAAACGAAGGAGATAATATTAAAGTTTTATTTCAAAATAAAGTTGAGGGAATTGCTCCTGGGCAGTCAGCAGTATTTTATGAAGGAAATGATGTTGTTGGTGGTGGTTTTATAAGAAAGAGATAAATAAGATCGAAATTCCTAAATTAGATAATAAAACAATATTTATTGTTGTTGCAGATTTAAAGAATAGAAGCTTAAAAGGTAAAATTGTAATTACTGAATAAACGATTGAAACTTACTTAATTTATTGTAAACTCCATTTTCTAGATTGCATAATTCAGAATGTGTTCCGCTTTCTACAATTCTCCCTTTATCTAATACTAATATTTTATCGGCATCTTTTATAGTAGATAACCTATGTGCAATAACAATTGTAGTTCTGTTTTTCATTAGTTCGTTTATTGCAATTTGCACTTGGTTTTCAGACTCAGAATCTAGTGATGAGGTTGCTTCATCTAAAATTAAAATTGATGGATCTTTAAGTATTGTCCTAGCAATAGCAATTCTTTGTCTTTGTCCACCAGACAATTGAACTCCTCTTTCTCCGACCAAAGTATTGTATCCATCTTCAAATTCTTCAATAAAGCTATGTGCGTTTGCTTTCTTTGACGCTTCAATTATTTCATCTTTAGAGGATCCAATCTTTCCGTATTCAATATTTTCTTTAATTGTTCCTCCAAAAAGGAAGGTGTCTTGTGGTACAATCCCGATATTATGTCTTAAATAATTAATGTTGTAGTCATTAATATTTTTTCCATCGATTAGAATTTTTCCTTCGGTTACTTCATGAAAATGTAAAATTAAAGATGTTATGGTAGATTTTCCAGCTCCACTAGGACCAACAATAGCAATGTTTTCGCTCTTTTTTACATCAAAATTAATATTATTGAGTACCTGATTATTTGTTCTTTCCTCATAATTAAAAGAAACTTCTTTAAATTCTAAGACTCCTTCTAATTTTGTTTTATTTTCAGATTCTGAAATATCTTCACCACTTAGTTCATGGATCTCAAGCAAATCTTCAGAAGCTCCAATTGCTTTCTGAATTTTTGAATATATATCTGCTAATCCTCCAACAGAAGCTCCAATAAAAAGAGTATAAATAGAGAATTTAACTAGATCACCTGTCTCTATATAATTTGAATAAACTTGTGTTGTTCCAAACCAAATTACAGCGACTATTGCTCCAAAAACACATAAAATAATGAAGGAAGCGAAAGCTCCTCTGTATTTTCCTCCCAAAATAGAGGTTTGTGCAATTTGATCTGTTACATTTTTATATTTTAAACTTTCAAACGCTTCATTAGTAAATGATTTAACAATTCTAATTCCTTGTAAAGTTTCTTCAACAATGTTGTTTGATTCTGCTATCTCTTTTTGAACTTTTTTAGAGTAACCTTTTATTTTTTTACCGAAATATACTGCAAGTACCATAATAGCTGGTAAAACAGATAACATAAATAATGTAAGCTTAATAGAGATAAAACTTAAACAAATTACACCTCCAATTATTATAATAATTTGCCTAAATAATTCCGCAAATGTTGTGGTAAAAGTTTCTTGTAATAGTATTATGTCTGCAGAAATTCTACTATTTAATTCACCAACCTTACTTTTACTAAAGAAATTAATAGGTAAGCGTATTAAATGATTAAATGTATCTTGTCTTAGTTTTGATAATGCATTCTCAGCAACATTGACAAATAATAGAATGCGGAAATATGAAAAGAGTGCTTGAGCAATTAGTAAAACTACAAGTGATAGAGCTGTTGTGTCTATTTTCTTCTGAGATTCTGTTGCTACTTTTACTAATTCTCCAATTAATTCAGCAAAATAAAGAGAGGCTAAGCTTGTGAGTAGTAGAAATATAAGACCTATGTAAAATCTTGTTTTATAGGGGTATATGTATTTATATAGCTTTTTTATGCTATTAAAATTTAATTTCCTTTTCTTTTCTCTCTTCATGTAATAATTATTAATACAAATATATATTTATTATTTATAAAAATAGAGTGATAAATGTTTTGAAATAAAGAAAAACAAAACTAAATTTGCTGACCAAATTATAAAGATTTAAAGTTATGCCAAAAAGAACGTTTCAACCGTCAAATACAAAAAGAAAGAATAAGCACGGTTTTATGGAAAGAATGTCAGATAAAGACGGACAAAAGGTTTTAGCTAGAAGAAGAGCTAAGGGAAGAAAAAGATTAACTGTTTCTGATGAAATAGGTCATAAATAATTGATAATTAAGAAATATATTAAAGGTGTTGCTGTTTTGGCAACACCTTTTTTTTATCCTGATTTATTAACATTTTATTAAAATCTAGAAATTTATTTAGAAATCATTTATTGTACTTGTACAAATCATGTAAATTCGCAACTACTTTATATTTAAACTATGGCAAGAAATAAAGAAATAAAATCAGTATTAATTATAGGAAGTGGTCCAATTGTTATTGGTCAAGCATGTGAGTTTGATTATTCTGGTTCTCAGGCTTCAAGGTCATTAAGAGAGGAAGGAATTGAGGTTTCATTAATAAACTCAAACCCTGCAACCATTATGACCGATAAGGTGGTTGCAGATCATGTTTACCTTAAACCTTTAGATGTAAAATCGATAATTGATATTTTAGAAGAAAGAGAAATTGATGCGGTACTACCTACAATGGGAGGACAAACAGCATTAAATTTATGTATAGAAGTAGATGAAAAAGGAATCTGGGAGAAGTATGGAGTAGATATTATTGGTGTAGATATTGATGCAATTCATATTACAGAAGACAGAGAACAGTTTAGAAAATTAATGAAAAAGATTGATATTCCTGTTGCTCCCGCTCGTATTGCTACTTCATTTTTAGAAGGAAAAGAAATTGCACAAGAATTAGGTTTTCCACTAGTTATTCGCCCTTCATTTACTTTGGGTGGTACAGGAGCATCATTTGTACACACTAAATTGGAATTTGAAGATTTGCTTTCAAAAGGATTGCATGCATCTCCAATTCATGAAGTACTTATTGACAAAGCAGTACTTGGATGGAAAGAGTACGAATTAGAATTATTACGAGATGACAATGATAATGTAATTATTATTTGTTCTATTGAAAATTTTGATCCAATGGGTATTCATACAGGAGATTCTATTACGGTAGCTCCAGCTATGACTCTTTCGGATACTTGTTATCAAAGAATGAGAGATATGGCAATAAAAATGATGCGTTCAATTGGTGATTTTGCAGGAGGATGTAATGTTCAGTTTGCTGTAAGTCCTGATGAAAATGAAGATATTATTGCAATTGAGATAAATCCTAGAGTTTCTCGTTCTTCTGCGCTTGCATCTAAAGCAACAGGATATCCAATCGCTAAAATTGCTACTAAATTAGCTGTTGGTTACACTTTAGATGAATTAGATAATCAGATTACAAAATCTACTTCTGCATTTTTTGAACCTACCTTGGATTATGTTGTTGTTAAATTTCCAAGATGGAATTTTGATAAATTTAAAGGTTCTGATACTACTTTAGGTCTTCAGATGAAATCGGTAGGTGAAGTGATGAGTATTGGTAGATCCTTTCAAGAAGCTATGCAAAAAGCATGTCAATCTTTAGAAATTGGTAGAAATGGATTAGGTGCCGACGGTAAAGGAATTACAGATCAAGATAAGATTTTATACCAATTACAACATGCAAGTGGAGATAGAGTCTTTCGTATTTATGATGCTATGAGAATTGGTATTCCTACCAAGAAAATTCATGAAATAACAAAAATTGACTATTGGTTCTTACATCAAATTGAAGAATTAGTAGTTTTTGAAACAGAGATAGAAAAACACTCTATTAACACACTTTCAGAAGATCTACTTTTAGAAGCAAAGATGAAGGGGTATGCTGATAGGCAAATTGCGTATTTAGTAAAATGTTTGGAAAGTGAAATCTATAATAAGAGAAATGATCTTGGAATAAAAAGAGTATATAAATTAGTCGATACTTGTGCTGCTGAATTTACGGCAAAAACACCTTATTATTACTCTACTTTCGAGATGCAACAAGAGATTAATGGAGAAACATTCACAGATAACGAGAGTATAAGATCTAATAAGAAGAAGGTAATTGTGCTGGGTTCTGGTCCGAATAGAATAGGACAGGGGATTGAATTTGATTATTCTTGTGTGCATGGAGTTCTAGCAGCAAAAGAATGTGGTTATGAAACCATTATGATAAACTGTAATCCCGAAACAGTTTCTACGGATTTCGATACGGCAGATAAATTGTATTTTGAGCCTGTTTTCTGGGAACATATTTATGATATTATTCGTCATGAAAAACCAGAAGGAGTTATTGTTCAATTAGGTGGTCAAACAGCCTTGAAACTTGCAGAAAAGTTAGAGAGATATGGTATTAAAATTATGGGAACTTCTTATAAGGCACTAGATGTAGCTGAAGATAGAGGAAGTTTTTCTGAATTACTTAAAAAACATGATATTCCATATCCAAAATTTGCGGTTGCCGAAACGGCTGAAGATGCTATTGAGATCTCAAAAACCTTAAATTTTCCAATATTAGTCAGACCATCTTATGTGTTAGGAGGACAAGGGATGAAGATTGTAATTAATGAAGAGGAATTAGAGCATCATATTGTTAATTTGCTAAAGGATATTCCTGGAAATAAGGTGTTATTAGATCATTATTTGGACAAAGCAATTGAAGCGGAGGCAGATGCAATATGTGACGGAGAAAACGTTTATATTATTGGAATTATGGAACATATTGAACCTTGTGGCATTCATTCTGGAGATTCGTATGCAGTACTTCCTACTTTTGATTTGTCAGATAATGTACGTCAGCAAATGATTGATATAACTAATAAAATTGCGGTTGCCCTAGAAACAGTTGGTTTAATAAATATTCAATTTGCTATAAAAGATGAAGTAGTATATGTTATTGAAGCAAATCCAAGAGCTTCTAGAACGGTTCCATTTATTGCTAAAGCTTATGATGAGCCATATGTAAATTATGCAGCTAAAGTTATGTTAGGAGATAAGAAAGTAACTGATTTTAATTTTAATCCAAAGAAAAAAGGATATGCAATTAAAGTTCCTGTTTTTTCTTTCGATAAATTCCCAAATGTAAATAAAGAACTAGGTCCTGAGATGAAATCTACAGGAGAGGCAATATATTTTATTGATGATTTGCAAGATGATTATTTTACAAAGGTATATTCAGAACGAAACTTATATTTAAGTAAGTAATATGATAGGATTATTCAGATTTTTATTCTGGTTCTTCTTAATATCTTACATTCTAAGAATTCTAGGAAGATATATTTTTCCAATTTTACTAAAACGATATATAAAGAAGAAACAATCTCAATTTAATCAACAATTTAATCAGCAAGATTCTACTTTAGAGAAAGAGGGAGAAGTAAGTATAAAAACAAAACCAAAAAAATCAAAAACTGATACTGATGATATGGGTGAATATGTTGATTTTGAGGAAGTAGATGACTAAAAATAATATACTATGAAAAAACTTGTACCACATCTTAAAAAGTTTAAACCACATTTAATTGCTATAGGATTATTTATAGCAATTTCAGCTATTTATTTTTCTCCAGTATTTGAAGGAAAGATACTTTCTGCACATGATGTAGACACCTGGAAAGGAATGAGTAAAGAAGTGCAAGACTTTAGGTCAGAAACAGGAGAGGAAGCTCTTTGGACTAAACGTATGTTTTCTGGTATGCCTGCTTATCAAATTTCAACCCAATCAAATGGAAATTTAATTCAGTATGTAGATAAAGCTTTTCAATTAGGTTTGCCACGACCAATAGATATGTTGTTTCTGTACTTAATTGGATTTTATATTTTACTATTGACTCTTAAAATTGATTATAAACTAGCAATTGTAGGAGCTATAGGATTTGCATTTTCTTCCTATTTTATTATAATTATTCAGGCAGGACATATGACAAAAGCTCATGCAATAGCTTATTTACCATTAAT
>ENA-ORDR01001599-ORDR01001599.1-marine-metagenome-genome-assembly--contig:-NODE-1599-length-10374-cov-4.513645_pt1 | contig 10374 bp, 7 predicted proteins | sample MGYA00240993_ERZ508538 | MGnify/ENA primary metagenome ERZ508538 (study PRJEB26207, sample SAMN05421999) | marine metagenome | isolation source: Monterey Bay, California, USA | place: USA:Monterey Bay...
TTTCAACATATCTTTCATTCGCTCCTTCATAGGTTAAATGTCTTAAATAAGCATTTTCACCTCTTTTACCATTATCATCTTTATCATCAGGATGGTGAAATTCATTTGGAATGTCAAATGCAGGAAGCAGAACATCTCTCGACAATGTAAATACATCAATCTTTTCTATTAATTCTTGAATATTTTCTATTGCATCTGGAATATCAGAAAAAAGCTCATGAATCTCATCTTGATTTTTAAAGTAAAACTCATCGTTTGGAAAACCGTATCTAAAACCTCTTCCTTTTCCAATTGGTGTTGATTGTTGCTCTCCATCTTTAACACATAATAAAATATCATGAGATGAAGCATCATCTTTATTTATATAATATACATTATTTGATGCAATTAATTTTACATTATACTTTTTAGAGAGATCAAGTAAAATTCTATTAACATGTTGCTCCTCTTCTAGTCCATGTCTGTTAATTTCAACATAAAAATCATCACCAAAATTTTCAGCCCACCATTTGAACTCCTCTTCAGCTTGCTCTTCTCCAACATTCAAAATTAAATTTGCAATACTCCCATACAAACTACCGCTTAAAACAATCAAGCCTTCTTTGTATTTTAAGATTAAATCTTTATCAACTCTAGGCACATAATAAAATCCTTCAACGTAGCCAATAGAACTTAATTTTGAAAGATTATGATATCCTTCTTTAGTTTTAGCTAAAAAAGGAATTTGAGCTCCATAATCTTTAAATGATTTATCTTGATGATTTGCACAGACATTTAGCTCACAGCCAAGAATAGGCTTTAGCTTTAATAATTTATTCTCCTTATAGGATTCGTTAATAGGATGTTTAAAAACAGCATCGACAAATTTAAATGCACCAAACATATTTGCATGATCAGTTAAGCCAATAGCAGGCATTTTTAATTCTGCTGCCTTATCAACAATTGATTTTACATCAGCCGTAGCTTGGAGAACAGAATACTGAGAATGAACATGTAAATGAGAAAATTTTGAATCAATTACGTTCAAAGAAATATCATCAACTCCATCTTCATCGATTTCCACATTTTTTTCTTCCTGTTTCTTTTCTTCTATTTCTTGATTCTTACTGTCATAGGGCTGGATATTTAGACCAATTAGTTGTATTGTAGAATCATTGTTGTTCTTAAACTCATTAAACTCTGATTCTGAAAAACCAATCTTTTCAGTTGATATAACTCCTAACCTTACAAGCTCTAGAAAACATCTTGTAGTGGCTTCAACATCAGCAGATGCATTATGAGCTTCTGCAAAGGATTCATTAAATAATTTTATATATAATTCTGAAAGACTTGGCCATTTAAATTTACCTCCTCTCCCACCTGGTAATTGACAAAAATCTGTCGCTTCTTCTTTTGTGTCTATTGATATCTTATCACTTAATATGTTTAACATTTCTGACCTAAGAAACTCACAGCCAACAATGTTATTATCAAAACTGATATTATGACCAATAATATATTTTACATTTGACAAAGCTTCTTGAAAGTGTACTAAAACATCTCTTAAAGCAATACCTTTTTCTAAGGCCATTTTAGTTGAAATACCGTGAATTTTTTCTGAGTTAAATGGAATAGAAAAACCCTCAGGCTTAATTATATAATTTTTAACTTCAACAAGATCACCCTTTACGTCATGAATCTGCCAAGCAATCTGTACCATTCTTGGCCAATTATTAAAATCAGTTAATGGAGCTCTATAATTTTGAGGTAAGCCAGTAGTTTCTGTGTCAAAGACTAAAAACATCTAAATTGCAGGTTAATTATTCTATGTAAATTTAGAAAAATGAATGTGCTTATCTTTTAAAAAAAGAGTATACTTTAAAAGAAGTTAATAACTTTTTATTCTATAAAAAACCGACACTTTTCATCCAGTCGTCATTATAAACTTTAGCTATATATCTTGAGCCATGATCATGAAGTAATACAACAACAACATCCTCAGATGTCAAATTATGTTTTAGTTGATCTAGACCGGCAATTGCACTTCCACAAGAATAACCACAAAACAAACCTTCTTCCTTTGCTAACCTTCTAGTGTAAAGAGCACCATCTTTATCAGTAACCTTTTCAAAGTGATCAATTAAATCAAAATCAACGTTTTTTGGAATTATATCTTCACCAATACCTTCAGTGATATAAGAGTAAATTTCTGATTCATCAAACTCACCAGTCTCGTGATATTTTTTAAATACTGATCCGTAGGTATCAACACCCCAAATCTTTATGTCTGGATTTTTTTCTTTTAAATATCTTCCAACTCCTGAAATTGTCCCCCCCGTTCCTACTCCAACTATAAAATGAGTTATTTTCCCATCTGTTTGCTTCCATATTTCTGGACCAGTTGATTCATAGTGTGCTAATCTATTTGATAGGTTAGAGTATTGATCAGGATAATAAGAATTATCAATTTCATTGCTAAGCCTTTCTGCAACAGAATAATATGAATCTGGGTGATCAGGAGCAACATCTGTTGGACACACATGTACTTGTGCACCCATAGCTTTTAAAATATCAACTTTTTCCTTAGATTGTTTATCAGACATGGTGCATATTAACTTGTATCCTTTTTTAATACATGCTAATGCGAGCCCCATACCTGTGTTTCCTGAAGTTGCTTCAATAATGGTTCCACCCTTATTTATTAAACCTTGAGATTCTGCATCTTCAATCATTTTTAAAGCCATTCTGTCCTTAGTAGAATGTCCTGGATTAAAGCTTTCAACTTTAGCTAATAATAATGCTTCTGTATCAATTATATTATTGATTTTAACAAGTGGGGTATTACCAATTGTGTCTACAATGCTTTTAAAATATTCCATAAATTATATTCTTAGGCAAAGTTAAAACAACTATTCAAATCTTATGGATTTAGAAGGTGATATTTTAGATATTAAAATTGTTGGGATAATCAAAACTATATAGCAAATGATAATAGTACCAAGATTAATTAAAAACATTGAATAAAAATCAAATTTAACAGGTACAGAATTCATAAAATATATTGTCTCATCTAGAGATATTAAATGAAATCTTTTTTGAAGAAAAGTAAAAAGAACAACTACTAAATTTGCCCAAAACAATCCATTAACAAGAATATATAATGAATTATAAATGAATATTTTTCTAATATTCCAGTTAGAAACACCAATTGCCTTTAACACTCCAATAAATTTACTTTTTTCTAAAATGATTATTAGTAATGAAGTAATCATATTTACACAACCAACTAAAAGCATCAGTATTAAAATTATCACAACATTAAAATCTTGTAGTCTTAACCAATCAAAAATTTGAGGGTTTAATTCTTTAGAATTTTGTGCTTTTAAATCAAAATCTATTAATTCATCTATTTCTGAAGTGTAGACACCAACATTATCAAAGTTTTTAGTTTCAATTTCATAACCACCAATTTGGTTTGCGTTCCAGTTATTAAGCTTTATTAAATGATTTAAGTCAGCAACAGCAGTAATGTCATCAAACTCAGAGAGAGCTGTTTTGTAAATTCCTGAAACTATAAATTTCCTAACTCTTGCAGGATTTTGTATAAAATATATCACTAAATCTTCGCCTAACTTTATGTTCAACTTCTTAGAAATACTTTCAGAAATTAAAATATCATTGCTAATATCTTTAATTGAGTCTTTAATATTAGGAATTTCCCCAGAAATCAAATTATTTTTAAAAAAATCCCAATTATAATCTCCACTAACTCCTTTTAAAACAACACCATGAATTTCATCATCATTTTTAATAATTCCTGCTTTTGTAGCATATTTATTTATGTGACTAACAAAATCTAAGTTTTTAATTTCTTCATATTTCTCAAAGTTAAAATCTATTGGATCATTTTCAAAAGACTGATTATTATTAAATTTTGTAATTTTAATATGTGATCCAAAACCAATAACTTTATTACTAATATTATCTTTAAATCCAGAAAGAATAAAAACTGAAAGTATCATTACAGCAACAGAAATAGCAATTGCTAAAATTGCAATACGTATAATTGGACGAGTATAATTATTATTGTTTTCTTTTGCAGTAAATAATCTTTTTGCAATAAAGATAGAGGAATTCATGATGGCTAAAATAAAACAAAATATCTTCATTTTAATATTCTTATGTTCTTTTGGACTTAATGCTCAAGAGCTAATTTTAGGGGCTAATAGAATTGAGCAAATAATTAGCCTTACTAATGAAAAAAGTATTGCAATAGTTGGAAACCAAACATCTATGGTAAATAATACCCACCTTGTAGATACCTTAATTTCTTTAAATCAAAATATCATAACAGTATTCTCTCCAGAACATGGCTTTAGAGGCACAGGTGATGCTGGAACAAAAATTGAAAATGAAGTAGATATAAAAACAGGTATTCCAATAATCTCTCTTTACGGGAAAAACAAAAAACCAAAGAAGAAAGACTTAGAAGATGTTGATATAATAGTTTTTGACATTCAAGATGTGGGGGCAAGATTCTACACTTATATTTCTACTCTGCATTACGTTCTTGAAGCTTGTAGTGAAGAAAATATTACAGTTATTGTTTTAGATAGGCCAAACCCTAACGGACACTATGTAGATGGACCTGTTTTAGAAGAAAAATATAAATCATTTGTAGGAATGCATCCGATTCCAACAGTGCATGGAATGACAATTGGTGAATATGCAAAAATGATTAATGGAGAAAAATGGATTGACAAAAAATCTAATTTAACAATTATAGAAATGTTAAATTATGATAGAAATAGAATTTATGAATTACCTGTAAAACCATCTCCTAATTTACCAAACAAAAAATCTATAAACCTATACCCATCTCTTTGTTTATTTGAGGGAACAAACGTAAGTATTGGCAGAGGAACTGATAAACCTTTTCAGCATTTTGGATCTCCTTTTTTAAAACATTACAGTTATGCTTTTCAACCAAAAAGTGGTCCTGGAAGTAAATATCCAAAACATGAAAATAAAATTTGCTACGGTAAAGATCTAACAAATACACCTATTTTAAATTCTATTAATTTAGAATGGCTAATAGAAACCTATAATCAAAGTCAAAATAAAGAAGATTTTTTCATAAGTTTTTTTGACAAACTTGCTGGAACAGACAAACTCAGAAAACAAATTATTTCTGGCAAAAGCATTAGAGAAATTAAAAAAAGCTGGAAAACTGAACTGAATGAATTTAAGAATATTAGAAATAAATATCTTTTATATAATTAGCTTATTTAAGCTCTTTCTTTAAATTTTCGATAATATTAAAAACTGCAGGACAAACCTCTGTGTTTTTTTGTGTTAGACTAAGCAGTTGTTTTTGTTTTATTCTATCTGTGTGTGGAAACTCTCTACAAGCTTTAGGCCTCACATCATATATAGAACATCTATTATCTTGCATGAGAAAAGAACAAGGCAATTTCTTTAGAACATAATCCTGATCTTCATCAACTCTTAAAAATTTATCAGTAAATAAAGATGGTTTTATTTTTAAAAATCTTGAGATCCTTGAGATATCTTTATCTGTAAATAATGGCCCTGTAGTTGTACAGCAATTTGCACATTTCAGGCAATCGGTACATTCAAATTCATTTTGATGAAGAGAATGGATAGATTGATCTAATTTTTTTGAATTTATCCTCTTTAAGTCTCTGAAGAATTTTTTATTTTCTTTTCTTTTTAATTTTGAATTAGAATGAAAAGAGTCAAGATTCATTATCTTTTTAGTCCAGGGTATTGAATTAATGCTTCTTCTAAGCACTTAATTGCTCTTTTAAGAGAATCCTGATTTAAAACATAAGCAATCCTCACTTGATTATTTCCTTCTCCCTCAGTGGAGTAAAATCCCGCAGCTGGAGCAACCATTAAAGTTTCATTTTGATAATCAAATTCTTCTAACAACCATTGAGCAAATTTCTCAGCGTTGTCTACAGGTAATTGTGCAATAGCATAAAATGCTCCTTTAGGTTTAGGACAAATAACACCATCTATTTTATTTAAACCATCAACAAGTAAGTCCCGACGAGCAACATATTCATTAATTACATCTTCAAAATATGATTTAGGGGTTGATAATGCAGCTTCTCCTGCAACCTGACCAAATGTAGGAGGTGAAAGTCTAGCTTGAGCGAACTTTAAAGCGGTATTAATTACTTCCGGATTTTTAGAAACTATACAACCAACTCTTATTCCGCACATACTATATCTTTTTGAAGTAGAATCAATTACCACAGCATGTTTTTCTAAACCATCAAGACTCAAAACAGAGCAATGAGAATTGCCATCATAACAAAACTCTCTATAAACTTCATCGGCAAAAAGAAATAAATTATACTTTTTAACTACATCTCTCAACAACTCTAATTCTTCATGAGAATATAAATAACCTGTGGGATTACCAGGATTACATATTAAGATAGCTTTTGTTTTTGGTGTAATTAGTTTAACAAAATCTTCAATAGGAGGTAATGCAAAGCCATTATCAATAGAGGTAGAAATTGGTTTTACGGTAATGCCTGCAGAAATTGAAAATCCATTATAGTTAGCATAAAATGGTTCAGGAATAATAATCTCATCACCTGCATCTAAACAACTATTTAGAGCAAATAATAAAGCTTCAGATCCTCCAGTAGTAACCATTAAGTCATTATAAGAAACATCAATATCAAGAGATTGATAATATGATGCTAATCCCTTTCTATAACTTTCAAATCCAGCAGAGTGACTATATTCCACAACATTATCATCAAAGTTTTTAATTGCTTCCAATGCAACACTTGGTGTTTGAATATCAGGCTGTCCTATATTTAAATGATATACTTTCTTTCCTTTTCTCTTAGCATTTTCAGCAAAAGGAACCAATTTTCTAATTGGTGATTCTGGCATGTTAAAACCCTTATTTGAAATATTTGGCATAATTATTTTTAAAAAAAACACCTCCAAAATTAGGAGGTGAAATAATAGATTTTATTTGTTTAATTTTTATTTTCTTTCTAAAGGAGAACCGTTATTCTTTTTTACTGGCATGGCACCTTCGTCCTTAGCTGGAGCTTTTACTTCACCTTTAATTGTTAAAATAACAGGTCTCTTATCAGCATTCGTTGATAAAGTTATTGTTTTAGTAAACTTTCCAATTCTATTTGTAGCATATTTTACACCTATAGAACCATCTTCTCCTGGCTCCCATGAAGCAGAACCATCAGCTTTTCTCCAAGTTGGCACTGTGCATCCACAACTTCCTTTAGCACTTTTAATAATTAAAGGATCACTTCCTGAGCTTTTAAATTTAAATTCTCTCTGACCATCTGAATTATGCTCAATAACACCATAATCAACAACTTTAGACTCGAATTCAATTCCAGCATCAACTGTATTTTCTTGTACTTTTTCAACACTTACAGGTTTAACATTATTTTCTGCATTTTGTGCGTTCAGAATAAAGCAAAAACTTAAAAAAACAAGAGATAAAATATTTTTTTTCATTACGTTATATAGTTTGATTTAATATTGAAATATTAACGTCAAAACTACTAAATTATTTCCTATTAACAAATTATTTTTTTAGAACAATAATTTTGTAAATTCGCCTCTTTCACTAAAGAAAATAATTAATGATTATCCCAAAAATATATCAGGCAAATCAAGTCGAAGACAAATGGTATAGTCATTGGTTAAAAAAAGGATATTTTCATTCTGAACCCGACAATAGAAAGCCATATACAATTGTAATACCTCCACCAAATGTTACTGGAGTTTTACATATGGGACATATGCTAAACAATACTCTGCAAGATGTAATGATTAGAAGAGCAAGAATGCAAGGCTTTAATGCTTGCTGGGTTCCTGGTACTGATCATGCTTCAATTGCTACAGAAGCCAAGGTATTGAACAAACTTTCTGAAAAAGGCATAAAAAAAGAAAATCTAACTCGAAAAGAGTTCATGAAACATGCATATGAGTGGAAAGATGAACATGGCGGAATAATTCTAGAACAACTAAAAAAACTTGGTGCTTCTTGTGATTGGGATAGAACAAAATTTACCATGGATGAAGATATGAATGAATCCGTTATCGATGTATTCATTGATCTGTTCAATAAAGGATTGATTTATAGAGGAGTTAGAATGGTAAACTGGGATCCTACTGCACAAACTGCTGTTTCTGATGAAGAGGTAATTCATAAAGAAATTGAATCAAAACTTTATTACATTTCCTATGAAATTGAAAATAGTGATGAAAAAATCACTATCGCAACTACAAGACCAGAAACAATTTTAGGAGATACCGCAATATGTGTAAATCCTAACGATTCAAGATTTAAACATTTAAAAAACAAAAAAGCTATTGTTCCACTAATTAATAGAGTTGTTCCTATAATTTTTGATGAATACGTAGATATGGAGTTTGGTACTGGGGCTTTAAAAATTACGCCAGCTCATGATATTAATGATTATGAAATTGGAGATAAACATAATCTTGAGACAATTGATATCCTAAACAATGACGGTACTTTATCTGAAGATGCTGTTTTATATGTAGGAAAAGATAGATTTGAAGTAAGAAAAGAAATAGCTAAAGAATTAAAAGAAAAAGGATGTTTAATAAAATCTGAAGGTTACACTAATAAAGTTGGTTTTTCTGAAAGAACGGATGCTGTAATTGAACCAAAACTATCTATGCAATGGTTTTGTAAAATGACTGAACTTTCAAAACCTGCCCTTGAGCACGTAATGAGTGATGATATAAAACTTCATCCTCCTAAATTCAAAAATACTTATCGTCATTGGATGGAGAATGTGAAAGATTGGTGTGTATCTCGTCAATTATGGTGGGGACAAAGAATACCTGCTTTCTTTTATGATGGAAATAAATTTGTAGTTGCAAAAAACAAAGAACTAGCTCTTGAGCTAGCTAAGAAAGAAAATCCTAACATCACTATTTCTGATTTACATCAGGATGAAGATGTTCTTGATACTTGGTTCTCTTCATGGTTATGGCCAATATCCGTTTTTGATGGAATTAGAAATCCTGAAAATAAAGAAATCCAATACTACTACCCTACTAATGATTTGATTACAGGACCAGATATCTTATTTTTTTGGGTTGCAAGAATGATTATTTCTGGATATGAATATAGAAATAAACCACCTTTTAAGGATGTATATCTAACTGGACTTGTCAGGGATAAACTTGGAAGAAAAATGAGTAAATCATTAGGAAACTCACCAGACCCAATTGAATTAATGAACAAATATGGTGCTGATGGAGTTAGAGTAGGTATGCTCTTATGTGCACCAGCAGGCAATGATCTTCCATTTGACGAATCATTATGTGAACAAGGACGTAACTTTTCAAATAAGATATGGAATGCATTTAGACTTATTAAAGGATGGGAGATTAACGATATTGAGCAGCAACAAGCATCTATTGATGGGATTAAGTGGTTTGAAAATAAATTATATTCTACAATAAAAGAAATAGATATATCATTTTCAAAATATAGAATCTCTGAAGCTTTAATGTTAACATATAAATTAGTTTGGGATGATTTTTGTTCTCAATATCTAGAAATTATTAAGCCGGAGTATAAACAACCAATAGATAAAAAAACATATAATAAAACTATTCTTTTTTTAGAAGATATCCTCAAATTATTACATCCCTTTATGCCATTTCTTTCTGAAGAAATATGGCACTTAATTGATGATAGAGAATCTGACATAATAATTTCTCAATGGCCAGAAGCAAAGAGAATTGATGAACAATTAGTTAAAGATTTTAATAATACAATGGAAGTTGTAAGTGGAATTAGAAATATTAGAAAAGAAAAAAATATTGCTAAAAAAGAAGAATTAGATTTATTTGTAATTTCAGATAAAAAAACTGAAAATAACTTTGATGCAACCATAAAAAAACTTGGAAAACTATCTTCTATTAATTATATATCAAAAAAAGTTGAACATGCTTTCTCATTTATGGTAAAAGCAAATCAATATTTTGTTCCACTTTCCGATAATTTTGACAAAGGGGCTGAGATAGAGAAACTAAATAAAGATTTAAATTACACAACAGGGTTTTTAAAGATTGTTGAAATTAAATTATCTAACAAAAAATTTGTTGAAAATGCACCTAAAAATTTAGTAGATAATGAAAAGAATAAACTTAAAGATGCTAAAGAAAAAATTAGGATCTTAACTGAGAAAATTAATTCTTTAAGCTAAGATCCTAATTAGTTTTACTCAATTATTAACTTTCTATTGATCTCACCTACATCTGTTTTAATCTTTATTAAGTAAACACCTTTGGCATAAGTTGCAAAATCTAATATTTTGAAATTCTGTG
>ENA-ORDR01001602-ORDR01001602.1-marine-metagenome-genome-assembly--contig:-NODE-1602-length-10363-cov-3.931266_pt1 | contig 10363 bp, 16 predicted proteins | sample MGYA00240993_ERZ508538 | MGnify/ENA primary metagenome ERZ508538 (study PRJEB26207, sample SAMN05421999) | marine metagenome | isolation source: Monterey Bay, California, USA | place: USA:Monterey Bay...
TCTCTAATGTGATTCAATATCACATTTACCGAATTTTCTCTTGCTATTTTTCCAATATGATCAAAATGAGAATTGTAGACTATAAATTTTTTATTTGAACTTACCTCTGAGAAAACACCAACAGTTGTAATCCTATTTAAAGCTGCATCCCAACCAATTGATGGTATTTCAGGCGATTCAGATAACCAAAAGGTTTCAGTTTTTTCTAATCTTATTTTTCCACTTTTATAATAAATAGCAGAATATTCACCATTATCTCCTCCATCTCTTCCTTCACCGATCATATTATAATCCTCTAATTGATTTGATATATACTCTATTTGATTAGGTAACCCTTCTTGAATTCCTAATACATCTGGATTCTCTTCTTTAATCAAAGAAATAAGTCCTTCTTTTCTATTGTCCCATTTATTAATTCCGTCAGATTCAATATCAAGACGAATATTATAAGTTATCAAACTAATTGTTTGATTAGATTCTGAACATGAAATAGAAATAAATAATAAACATGTTAAAATAAATAATGATAATTTCCTCATATTTGATTCAGTAGTTTCTTGAATTTATTTAATTAAATCTAAAGAAAAATACCAAGGTGAATTTAAAGATAATTTGATTAAATTGTTAACATGAAAAAACTTTCTATACTATTTGTAAGTCTATTAATTTGTAATAGTTCATATTCACAAACTGATAATTTAGTTGTTGATGATGTCTATGCTAAAAGCATAAAAAAACTAACTAGAAATAAAAAAGTAAAAAAAGCATTCAATTACATTATTGATATAGAAGAAAAAACCAACAAAAATCTTATAGAGCTTACTGAAATTGAAGCACCTCCCTTTAAAGAAGAAAAAAGGGCTAAAGAGTTTGCAAAAAGACTTCAATTAGCTGGATTAGAAAATGTTTGGATTGATTCTATTGGAAATGTAATAGGGTTTTTGAAAGGTTCTATTGGAAATAAAAATATTGCTATTAATGCTCATATTGATACAGTCTTTCCAGAAGGAACAGATGTTAGGGTTCAGGAAAGAAATGATACTCTTTATGCCCCTGGAATAGGAGATGATACTAGAGGTCTTGCTATGCTGCTAACTATAGCTGAAACAATTAAAATGAACAATATTGAACCCGTAAACAATATAATATTTATTGGTACTGTTGGTGAAGAGGGCTTAGGAGACTTAAGAGGTGTAAGATATTTATTTGAAAATAATAACCCAAAAATAGACTCTTGGATCGCTATTGATGGGGGATCTATAGGTAGGGTTAACAATCAAGCTTTGGGTTCATACAGATATGAAGTTGTTTTTGATGGACCTGGTGGTCATTCCTGGGGAGCTTTTGGTCTTGTTAATCCACATCATGCTTTAGGTTATGGAATTAAAAATTTTATTGAAAAAGCAGATTTATATACTTCTTCTGGACCTAAGACTTCCTATAATGTTGGTGTAATTAGTGGAGGTACTTCTATAAATTCAATACCATTTGAATCGTCAATGTTAATTGATATAAGATCAATTGAGCCAAATAGACTTGATGATATGGAGGAAATACTTTTTAATTCAATGCAGAAAGCTTTAAAAGAACAAAATGAGATGAAAAGAAGTGGATCCGATTTGACCCTGACTATTAATAAAATTGGTAACAGACCATCTGGAAAGGTTGAAGAGTCAGTGCCATTAATCCAAAGAACAATCGCAGCAACTCAATATATGGGTGTTGAACCACGATTAACAATTGGTTCAACAGACTCAAATATTCCTATATCCATTGGTGTGCCTGCTGTAACAATTGGAAGAGGTGGGGAAGGAGGAGGAGCTCATTCTCTCGATGAATGGTGGATCAATAAAGATGGATATAAGTCAATTCAATTAGCATTATTAATATTGTTATCTGAAAGTGAAATCAACAATTAAAAACTTCTTTTAATTAGTAGCTTTTTAACTATATTTAGGTCTTAACTATAAATTAAATGATATGAAAAAAATATTCTTACTATTTTCTTTTTTATTTTCTGTTTCTCTTTTTTCTCAACAACTTTATTGGTATGATGTAATACTTAAAGTTAATGGAGAAGATACTGTAGAGTTTGAAAATGCTGTTGATGCATATTATTCGTCAGTAGATTTTCCAGAAGATGTAACTATGAGTTTTTCATCCATTCCAATAAAAGGAATGGGATTTGAGGATACTCACATTTTAAGCTTTGTAAGTCCTTCTTCTCAATCTTTAGCTAATTTAAGAGCATCACTTTCTGGAGAACAATGGGATAACTATGTTGATGTTGTTAGACCATTCACAGATAATGTAAGAGCTTCTACAGGTGTCGTTCCTTGGGTTTATAAGGCAGAAGAATTTTATGGTATTGGTCAGGTTTGGGGTTTTAGAGTTAACAGTAAAGATATTCCTGTATTTGCAAATGCATTTACTAAACTTATGGAAACTTTTGATTCTCCTGGTTTTGTAGCTTTAACTCAGGTAACACATGGTATAAGTAAAGGTGAAAATTTACTTATTTATGGTACATACCCTGACTTAAACTCTGCTTTTACTTTCGGTCCAAAAAATGATTCAGAAAGTCAAGCTTTTGCAGAGTTTTTTAACGTAACAGCTGAAATTTCCGAATTTACTCAATCTTGGACAAGACTTCTAATCAAAGCTTACAACTAGATACTTAATAAAGAAGCCCTTTAATTAGGGCTTTTTTTAAATTTAAATCATGAAAAAATTATTAATATTATTTTTTTTCACTTCCTTTTCTTTTAATACATACTCTCAATTAGAGTTTGGTGTTGCTATTGCTAATGACATAGAAAATGATATCTCTAAATTAGGTCTGGGAACAAGTTATAAGATACTTCCAAAAATATCATTAGGTCTTGGTGTTATGATTACGCCTTTTGATATAGATGATGATTATGAGATAATGTATAATGTGAAATATAGTTTTGGCAGATTGAATGTTGTAGGTGGATTTATGAAAGAAATGAATCCTAAAATGGATTCAGAGCCTTATTTAGGCGTTGATTATAAACTCTTTAAAAATAGAAAAATTAAAATTTTTTATAACCAATCGGAAATGATGAAAACTATTGGTATAAAAACTCCCATATTAAGACTAGGAAAGAAATAAGTTGCCTTTATGAAAAAGTTTCTTACTCTATTCTTTCTACTATCATTTTCCTCTTCATTTTCTCAAGTAGAGAATAATCTCTACAAGACTAGTTTTCCTCAACTTCAAGATTTTGAAACCTATCTTAAGGAGGAGGTTAAGTCTCTTAAAGCAGCAGGAATTGAGATTTTATTAAATTATAAGGGAGAAAACATTTGGCATAAAGCTATTGGATATAGTAGTTTAGAGAATAATAGCCTACTTAAAAAAAATAGCATCTATTATATTCAATCAATGACTAAACCCATTATGAGTGTAGCCATTATGCAATTGATAGAACAAGGTAAATTAAACTTGGAGGATAATGCGGCCATTTATTATCCTAGTATAGATAACCTTAAAGTGATCAATGATCTATCTGAAGGAATAGATGGTTCTACTGTTGATGTAAATAACCCTATAACTATAAAACATCTTCTTACTCATACATCAGGACTATCACATGGATTAGAAGAAAATTTGTTTGATCAGCAACTTTTTAAGTTGATGTATAATGATCTTTTTGACCCTGCTGAGTATAATAAGTTAGAAGAACGAGTTGATAAACTGATGCAGGTTCCTTTAATTGGACAACCTGGTGAACAATGGTATTATAGTGCTGCCCCCGATATTTTAGCTTTAATTTTGCAAGAAATAACAGGTCAGTCCATCGATAAATATCTAAGAGAAAATATCTTTAACCCTTTATCTATGAATGATACAGGATATAATGTTCCCGAAAGTCAACAACATAAAATAATGAAGGTCCATTTCAACACAGAAGATGGAGGAATGATCCAAAGTCCTGTTCAAGTCCCTCCAACAGGTAATACAGTTTACGGTGGTACACATGGTTTATTTTCATCTACAGAAGATTTCCTAAAATTCTGTCAAATGATTTTAAATAAAGGAACTCTTAACGGTAAGCGCATATTAAAAAAACAGACAGTAGAGCTTATGACAAAAAATCATGTCGGTGATCTTATAGGTCTTGGTAGAGGATTTGGACTTGGTTTTGGGGTGCTTTATGATACAGAAAAAGATCCCAGTCCAGCAAACACTGGTCAGGTTTATTGGGGAGGGTACTTTAAAACTCATTTTTTTATTGATCCGAAAGAGTCATTAATAGGGATTATTATGACTCAAAAAATCCCTAATACTGATGAGTATATCATAGCACTCAATAGAGCTATATACAGTGCTATAAATTTTTAACTTTATTCATAGTAATACAATCTAAATTAAAAGTTAATAATTTTTTAAAGTTTTTCTGATTCTTATTTATTTAACTCCTTTACAATAATTTCGTAATTATGAGATTTTTAAGACGCATAAATTATTTAATTGGAAGAAATAAATTCATTCAAAAACTTTCATCATCTAAAGTATATATGTTTTATACAATGAAAATGATGTATTATAAGTTTGGATGGCTTATAAAATTTGCAAAAAAAATTCTAATTAAATAATAATTTGGATAAAAATGAATAGCTTGTATTCATCTAAATTATTGATATGTTAAAAACATTTATACGATTAAGAAATTATCTTATTTCAGGTCTTCTTTTCTGGATACCTCTGATTCTGAGTGTTATTGTTATTAAGTTTTTTCTAGAGTTTATTAATAATCTTATTCCTCAAAAATACCTACCAGAAGCTATATTTAATATAGATGCCACTATTCCAGGATCTGGAATTATTCTTGTGTTATTGGTTTTGCTTATCACCGGACTATTGGTTACTAATATATTAGGACGAAAGTTAGTAGCTATATGGGAAAAGCTGCTTAATAAAATTCCAGGTTTTCGAAATATATATAACGTATTAAAAAAAGTTTCTGATACTGTATTAAATACCTCAACTGAAAGTTTTAGAAAGGCTTTTTTAATTCAATATCCAAACAAGGGAATTTGGGTAATTGCATTTCAATCGGGTGACTACAGTGGTGAAGCTGAAGCTATTATTGGTGAGGAAACTATTAATCTTTTTGTTCCAACCACTCCTAATCCTACTTCAGGTTTTTTTGTATTAGTACCAAAAAAAGATGCATTTGAACTTGATATTAGCGTGGAAGATGCATTTAAGCTAGTTATATCTGCAGGTGTTGTAACTCCTAAATCGGTTAAAATTAAGAATAAGAAATAAGTTATCTTTTAAAATATTAATCTGTAATTATAATAGGATATTTTACCTCCATCACTTCGACTATTCATTATATATAAACTATTACAATATGAAATTTGCCAAGAGTTTGAATTACTGTCAGCAACACTCCATTTGGTTCCATCAAATGACCAATCAAAATTTACTCTTATGTTTTCATCTTCAACTGTAATATCATAATAACCTTTCGAATCAGAAGTAAAATTGATTGTACCTCTTACATTCGTTATAAAAATAGATTCCCAATAAGAGAATAATTCATGTCCTTTTGTATTTTCTGAATAAAAATTCCCCCAAAAACAGAATTCATCTTGTTCGGGAGATGTTTGTAGAATTTGATAATTACCAATAATTTTATTTCCTGTATAATCAGACACTGAAGAGTCTTTACTGCAGCCAAATAATACAAGTATCGATAATAATAGTAGTTTTTTCATACTATAATTTGAACTTTTTTAAAATACTAATTTATAGAAACGCCAATCACGTCCTGTGTAACCGGCTTCTTTTTCCATTAAATATAAAGCACTTGTATTTTCTTGACCATCGCAATTAATTTTATCACTTACACACCTGTCAGTATCAATAATTGTCCATGTTTCAGAATTTTCATCAATGACATACCATTTTCCTCCTTCAAACGACCAATCAAAATTTACTTTTATATTTTTAGTACCATCAACTATTATGTCAAAATAACCTTTTAAATCAGATGTAAAGCTTAATCTTCCTGTTATATTAGTAGTTAAAAATTCTGAATAATTTTTTACTGAAAACAAACTGTTTGGTGGTTCTTCTCGAATGTCCCAAAAAGAAAATTCTCCCTGTTCATTAGATGTTTTTTGAATTAATTGATAATTACCAATAATTTTATTTCCTGAATCAGTAGGAACTATTATGTCTTTACTACAACTAAAAAGAATTAACGCTGATAATGATAGTAGCTTTTTCATATTATAAAAATATAAAAATTTACAAAATATTTATATAGGTTGTAATTATTTAAGTTATGTAAATCAATTAGTTACAACTGAGTAGGAGAGTTTTCGAAATTTATCTAAGTTATTTCTTATAAATATGGAATAAAAAAAACACCCACTATAACAAGTGGGTGTAAATTTTAACGTTGAATCTAAATTAGTATGTTCTAACATTTGAAATTCTAAAGTCTCTGATGTCAGTTACTTTACCTCTGTCTTGAAAATATTGATTTAGTTCCTTGCTGTGATTATTTTGAATGTCATCTATCATTTTAAGAATATCACCACCTCCGGTTCCTGAAATTCCTATCCAATGAGTTGCTCCTCCTGGACGTCCAATATCATATGTTCCAAATCCAACAGTTCTGTTTTTAAATACAGAGTTTGATAATTGGTTAACAATTTTATTATGTGCATCAAGAAATGAGCTTGGATCTTCAGCAATTATATCATATATATGAACATTATCTTGGTCTTCAGATCCTTGTTTCCAAGCCAAAACTCTTCCGGAATATGCAATTCCCGTGCCTTCTAAATGGGTTCTAAGATTAGACCAAAATGCATTGTTTTCATATGGCTGCATATCACCATCTTCTCTTCCACTATTATTGATAGGACCATACCATAATATGCTATGACTTCTTTCAGAACCTTGCCAATGTCTTTCTAGATTCATACCGCTGTTTTCTTTCCATTTTGCTTCTGAAAAGAAATTATCCACTAAGTTTACAACTGCACTTTGATGTCCAGGTTTTACAGTTACTTCAAGTCTAGTAAATCCCTGTTGAGACATTAAAGTAATTGGAAATAATAAAAGTATTAATAAAAATTTTTTCATAGTTAATTGTTTAAGTTAAATTTCAATATAATAATTTATAAATTAGAGTTATGAAAAAAATATTTACACTTTTTATTATTTTTTCTTTTTTCAGCTGCGAACAACAGAAAAATGAGCTGACTGTACTTGATAATTCAGATTCGGAAGAAATAACCTTTATTATAGAACTCAATACAAAAGGAAACTCAAAAGATGTCGTTGAAAACTTTACACAATATCTATCTGATTTTATAGTTGAACGTGAGCCTTCAACAGTTTATGGATACTTTATCTCTGAAGATGGTAATAAAGTAACTTTGATTGAAAGATATAATAATAGCGAAGATGGTATTAAGCACGGAGTTGATTTTATAAATGGACCTAACTTTGATAAGTTTTTTGAGATGTTTGATATTGAATCTTTTATTACTATTGGTAATGCATCAGATGAGTTTAAAGAATTTACAGCAGAAAATGGTTTTGTAATTGAGTATAGAGAGTCAATAGGTGGGTATGTTAGAAGATAACCTTGATTTTTTATAAATTAGTGATTAATTTTTAAATCAATTAATATGAAAAATATTTATTTCTTAATTATGACTTTTATCTTTATCTCATGTGATATGGGTGATAATTATAAAGGATTCGTTCAAGATAACGATACTAAATCAGCTATAGTTGTTGAACTTGCAGACTCATACCTTGCGGGTAACTTTGATATTGCTAGGGAATATTTTACACCAGACGGAAAACATTTTTTTAATAATCTTGAATTTGATGTAGATGGAATCATTGATGGGTACAACTCTCATTCATTAATTTTTAAAGATATCAAACACAATGATAGAGAAGTGTATACAGGATATTTCAATGATGGTTCTGTTGAAACATTTCATGATTTTATTTGGTCAGCTACATCAATTATAACAGGAAAAGAATATAATTATCCATGTCACTGTAGATGGGTATGGGAGGAAGATAAGATCACTACTACTACATGCTATGTTGATCCAGCAGCAATTTTTGAAGAATCTGCTATTTATGCTGAAAGTCAAAACTAATTTTAAAAAAAATTAGAGATATGAAGTTTTTAAAGAGTAAAAAGTTCTGGAAAATTATTTTAATTGCCTTTGTTGTAGGTTTTATTATAGGTGGTGTTTTGGAGTATATTAAACTAACATCATAATATGAAGAGAAATAATTTTGGAACTACTGGTTTATCATTGGCTATTGTATCCATAGTATTAGATTTTATTTCCGATATGCTAAAAATAGAAATCCCATATGTTACTATTCCAATGATTTTACTGGGTCTTGTATTTTTATTAATAGCTTTCTATGATATGATTAAGGGGAGAAAAAAATAGCTTGAATTTTCCAAATTAGAAGTATGAGAAAACTACTACTATTATTATCATTGCTTGTTTTATTTAATTGCAGTAAAGACTCTTTAGGGTCTGCTGATTCAGGAAATCAAATTATTGGAAATTATCAATTAATTCTACAAACATCTTCTGATCAAGAAGAGTTCTCTCATTGGGGTGGTGCTAGGAGTAATCCAGTAACAGATTTAACAGGAAAAGTAAGTTTTTCTTCTGATTTTAAAGGCTATTATGATATCATAGTTAAAGGTGAAAATATAAGGGTAATTTTTGATTGGTCTTTTGATGGATCAAGATGGAATTTGGTTGACAGTGAGTCTAACACTTGGGTAGTCACAAATTCTAACAGGTGTGTAAGTAATACTATTTACTGCAGCAAGGGTCAAGCTAATTCAGATGGTGTATATATTATGATGCGAGTAGGCGGTTACGGAACAGGTGATTGGCGTTCTTATAAATTGGTCTTTTGAAATTTAAATTCATAAATTTTTATCCTAGAAAGTTTAAGTTTTTCTAAATTAGAGATATGAAAAAAGCTTATAAAATTGCTTGTATAGTTTCTTTAAGCGTTAGCCTTATTGCAATGATTATTTGGAGGGTATACGATATTGAATTAGCTGAACTATTTATATGGGGAGGAATAGGAATAACTGTTATACTTCTTTGGTTAAATTCTTTAAATTAGAGGTATGAAAAAATGGGACTTTAAAAACAATCCTCTTTTCTTTACAATGCTGGGAATGCTTATTGGTTCAGCTGCAGGATATATTGAAGAATGGACAAACATTCCACAAATAATATCAGTAGCTGTAGGCTTTATTATAGTAATGATTCCTTTATTTTTTTGGATTAAAGATTGGTTAAAGAAAAAGATGAGATAGCTTGATTTTTTTAAATTGTAGGTATGAAGATAAAAAATAAAGTTGCAATCCTTGGAATCATTGTTCAAGTTGCTGGATTAATTTATGGAATTGTAAACAATGCAGAGGATGTAATTGTAATTTGCTTAATCTTTTTGTTTATCTCTACCTTCCCATTATTTGATAAAAAGAAATAGCTTGATTTTTTATAAATTAGAGATATGAAAAAAATTAGTTGGGTTAATAAAGTAATAATCATTTGTACAATAATTGTAGTGATTTGTCTTGTATACATTCAATTTAAATAGAGATATGATAATTAAATTTTTAAAATGAAAAAATATCTAATTATAAGTTTATTAATAATATTGACATCCTGTTCAATTAATAGTGAGTCCATGGACAATTTATCAAATGCTCAGAGTTTTCTTGATAACATAATAACTAATCCTGAAAAAGCAAAATCATTATTACATGATGACTTTAGTTTTGCATGGATGGGCATCATTGAACAAGGAGGTAAATTATGGGATAAAGAAAACCTATTCGATGAATATTTCGCAACTATAATACCAGAGATTCTGCCTAATGGAATAGTTTTAACAACAGTAGATTCAATCTCAGATGAAAATGGAGTTGCAATTGTACAGGTAGGAGATGCAGAAGGTAAAAATGGAGAATATGATAATAACTATGTTTGGGTTTTTAAATTTAAAGACGGTCTTATTCATTCACTTAGAGAATATAACAGTGATATATTAGTAGCTGAAAAATTATACGATTATAAGTTAATTGAATTAGACTAATTTTATTTAGAAACTTTTATAACTGTACCTCTACTTATTTTATCTGGATTATTGACTGCTGAGAACTCAAAGTCATATTGATCTCCATAAGTTCTGAGTATTTTAATTCTTATTGGTCTTTTTTCTTGATTTTTTTTTCAAGCAGAAGACGGCATACGAGATCTCTACGTGACTGGAGTTCAGACGTGTGCTCTTCCGATC
>ENA-ORDR01001605-ORDR01001605.1-marine-metagenome-genome-assembly--contig:-NODE-1605-length-10347-cov-2.891723_pt1 | contig 10347 bp, 11 predicted proteins | sample MGYA00240993_ERZ508538 | MGnify/ENA primary metagenome ERZ508538 (study PRJEB26207, sample SAMN05421999) | marine metagenome | isolation source: Monterey Bay, California, USA | place: USA:Monterey Bay...
AGATATTTCACTTGAAACTTGGAAGGATAATTTTGTTAGAATTAAAAAAAGCAAAAATTTATTTAAGGAATATAATATTGAAAAAATAGATAATAAACTATTTCAGACAAGAGTATTTTTTCCAACAAAATCAATACCTGGAGAATATAAAGTTAACGTTTATCAAATAAAAAATAATTTAATTTTAAATAATAAAGAAAAAATTATTACTTTAAAAAAATCAGGGATTGGGAATCAAATATATAATTTTGCTCACATGAATGCAGCTGCTTATGGTTTATTTACAATCATATTTGCTATATTATCTGGTTTCTTAGCCGCAACATTATTTAGGAGGTATTAATGAATGATAATAGATATATTCTCGTAATTGCTGATGACTCACCAGAAATGGAAATTGCACTTGAATATGCTTGTGCACGTTCAAAAAAAACTAGTCGTAAAATAATAATAGCAACCTTCATAGAGCCTTTAGATGTGCTAACTACACAAGGAGTTACGGAAATAATGAAAAATGAAGCAAGAGATGAAGCAGAAAAACTTCTTCAAAGAGCTGCAAGTCTTGTACAAGATAAAACTGGTGAAATGCCTGCTTTGGCTGTTAGAGAAGGAGAAACAATTTTTGAATTAAAAAAACTCATTGAAGAAGAAAAAAATATTAATGTATTAGTATTAGCAGCAAATTCTGATTCTAAAAATAAAGAGTCAAATACAATTATTAACTCTCTTGTTAGTCAAGAAATCACCAATATAAGAGTGCCAGTGATGATTGTCCCTGGAAATTTTTCAAAAGATCACATCGCATTAATAACTTAATATGTCAGAATTAATTGCTGAAAAATTAATAGATATAGAATCAGTTCAATTTTCTTTCAATGAACATTTTACCTTAACTTCAGGACTTAAATCTCCTGTTTATGTGGATTGCAGAAAAATTATTTCTTTTGTTAAAGAGAGAGAATTTATTATGGATGCTGCAGTGAATTATATTGAAAAAAATAAACTTAAATTTGATTTAGTTGCTGGAGGAGAAACAGCTGGAATTCCTTATTCTGCTTTTATTTCAGAAAAAATTAAAAAACCAATGATTTATATCAGAAAAAAACCGAAAGGTTTTGGAAAGAATCAACAAATTGAAGGTAGCTTTAAAAAAAATCAGGTATCAATATTAATTGAGGATTTAGCAACTGATGGAGGAAGTAAAGTAATCTTTGTTGAAGCTATGAGAAAGGCAGGTTTGGCAGTTAGAGATGTATTTGTTATTTTCTATTACGATATTTTTAATTTTGAAGAATCAACTCTTTCAAAATTAAATGTTAATATTCATTCATTATGTACATGGAGGGATATAATTTCTGTTCTGGAGAAAAGAAATACATTTAATCAAAACGACATAGAAAATTTAAAAGAATTTTTATCTAAACCAGATAAATGGAGAGCAAAAAATGCCTGATATAATTTTAGTTAGTGGTGGTTTTGACCCTATACATAGTGGTCATATTAAATTGATTAATGATGCCAATAAGTATGGTGATGTTGTTGTTTTGCTGAATTCTGATGAATGGTTGCGAAATAAAAAAGGAAAAGAATTTCTTTCTTTTGATGAAAGAAAAATTATTATGCAAAATATAAAAGGTGTTGTTGATGTGCTAGCCTTTGATGATAGTGATAAATCATGTGTAGATGGAATCATGAAAGCAAAAAAACTGTTTCAAAATAATATAATTAAATTTGCCAATGGAGGAGATAGGAATAACAAGACAACTCCAGAAAAAGAGTTTTGTGATAAAAATAATATTGAAACTCTTTTCGGTATTGGTGGTAATAATAAATCTAATTCTAGTTCTTGGATTTTAAAAAAATGGAAAGAATAGGATCAAGGGTATAGTTTTTTAATTTTCCATTTATTGTTAAATAAAGTGTATACTACCCTATCGTGAATTCTAAACGGCATTTCCTGCCAAAACTCTATTAATTGAGGTTTAACTAAATAACCATTCCAATGAGAAGGTCTAGGAATATCTTGATCTTCATATTTTTTTTCAAATTTCTTAATGTTATCAATTAATTCACTTCTAGCATTTAATTCTGCACTTTGATTAGAGGACCACGCACCAATTTGACTACCTCTTGGTCTTGAGTTGAAATATGAGTCTGCAATTTCTGAGCTTACTATCTTTGCTTGGCCCTCTATTCTAATTTGTCTATTTTGAGTTTTCCAATGAAAGTTAAGAGCGATATTATTATTTTCACTAATTGACTTACCTTTTTTACTATTTGAATTTGTGTAAAAGACAAAACCTTTCTCATCATGAGATTTTAATAAAACTACTCTTGAAGATGGCTTGTTATTTGAAATAGTTGATAATGTCATTGCATTAGGGTCATTAATTTCTGTCTCAATGGCTAAATCATACCAATTGGCGAACAATTCAAATGGATTTAGAGTGAAATCTATTAAATCTTTGTGCTTTAACATTTTAGATATTTTAAGTATTAAGATGTATATATATTCTTAAACTAGAAAAAATAGGTATTTAAATGTTAATGCAGGGGAAAAAAGGCCTAATAATGGGCGTAGCAAATGACAAATCAATTGCTTGGGGAATAGCTAAATCATTGGCAGAAAATGGTGCTTCAATTGCGCTTACCTACCAAGGCGAAACACTGAAGAAAAGGGTTGCTCCATTAGCTGAAACAATAAACTCTGATGTTTTAATACCCTGCGATGTAACTGACTCAAATAGTATGAAAAATGTTTTTGAAACATTAAAAGAAAAATGGGGTAAAATTGATTTTTTAGTTCACGGTATTGGTTTTTCAAATAAAGACGAATTAAGGGGAAAGTATTACAATACATCCCCAGAAAATTTTAATCAAACAATGCATATTTCATGTTACTCATTTACAGAAGCTTGTCGATTAGCTGAACCATTAATGAATGAAGGTGGATCTATATTAACCTTAACATATTATGGAGCTGAACAAGTGATGCCTCACTACAATGTTATGGGAGTAGCTAAGGCAGCTTTAGAAGCTAGTGTAAGGTATTTAGCAGTTGATCTTGGTGAAAAAAATGTGAGAGTAAATGCCATTAGTGCTGGACCAATTAAAACATTAGCAGCATCTGGCATAGGTGATTTTAGATTTATATTAAGATGGAATGAATTGAATGCTCCCCTTAAAAGAAATGTTAATCAAGGAGATGTAGGCAATGCTGCTCTTTATCTATTAAGTGAGTTAGGAAGTGCTGTTACAGGTGAAATCCAACATGTAGATTGTGGCTATCATACGGTAGGTATGGTTGCTGTTGACGAAGCTGAAAAAGTATCTGATCTATTAGAGGAATTTAGCAAAAACAAATAATGTCATCGAATTCAATTGGAAAAAATTTTACTTTTACAACATGGGGTGAAAGCCATGGAAAAGCAATTGGCTGTGTTATTGATGGTGTCCCATCAAATATAAAACTGAAGGAAAGTGATATACAGCCGTTTCTTGATAAAAGAAAACCTGGTCAATCTAAATACACAACTCAAAGAAAAGAAGAGGATAAAGTTGAAATATTATCTGGAGTTTTTGAGGGATTAACAACAGGTCATCCAATTTCATTAATAATCAATAACAGTGATCAGAGGTCTAAAGATTATTCAGATATAAAAGATAAATTTCGACCTGGACATGCTGATTATACGTATTGGAAAAAATATGGAATTAGAGATTATAGAGGCGGAGGAAGATCAAGTGCAAGAGAAACCGCCATGCGTGTGGCAGCAGGAGCCATCGCAAGAAAAGTTATTAGTCAAAAAATAGGTAATGAGTCTAAAATTACTGGGGCACTTGTTCAAATTGGTAACTCTAAAATAAATTATAATAACTGGAATGATCAACACATATTAGAAAACGAATTTTTTTGCCCGGATGAAAATATTATTTCTGAATGGAAAAACCTTATTGATAGCGCTCGAAAAGATGGGTCTTCATTAGGTGCAATTATAGAAGTTAGGGCTTCAGGAATTCCAGCCGGACTTGGCGAACCAATTTATGATAAATTAGACTCGGATATTGCAAAAGCTTTAATGACAATTAACGCTGTAAAAGGTGTTGAAATAGGTAATGGTTTTGACTGTGTTAACGAAAATGGGAAAACAAATGTAGATGAAATGATTATAAAAAACGGTAAGCCATTTTTTTTAAGTAATAATAACGGTGGTGTTCTTGGAGGAATTAGCTCAGGACAAGAAATAATTGCTCGTTTTGTAGTGAAGCCTACAAGTTCAATAATTTCCGAAAGAAGAACAATCGATATTAATCTTAAAGAAACATCAATTTCAACTAAAGGCCGTCATGACCCCTGCGTAGGTATAAGGGCTGTACCAGTTGGAGAAGCAATGCTAGCCACTACTATTGCAGATCACTGTCTTCGTTATTTTTGATATTTAACAGTTATTAAAAATTCAGTATTACCCTTAGGTCCTTTTATAGGGCTTTCGTTAATATTTAAAACTTTACTACGACCTATATTGTTAAACCATTCACTTATTTCATTACAAATTCGCTGATGAATTATGAAATCTTTCACAACTCCCTTCTTAGTTTCATTTTTCTTTGACTCAAATTGAGGCTTGATTAAAGCAATAATGACACTTTCATTCTTCAATAAATGTAAATTTGGCTCAATAACTTTTTTTAAACTAATAAAACTCACATCACAAACCATGATATCAATTAACTCTGCAAATTGATCCTTCTTAAGATATCTAGCATTTGTTTTTTCTAAACTTATAATTTTCTTATTTTTTTTGAGTTTTTCGTGAAGTTGATTTGTACCAACATCAACTGCGTATACTCTATCTGCGCCACTCTGAATTAAAACATCTGTAAATCCACCAGTTGATGAACCTAAATCAATACAAATTTTATTTTTTACAACAATTTCATTTTTTTCAAGTGCAGTTATTAGCTTAATTGCACCTCTTGAAACCCATTTAGGTCCAAGATTTTTTATTTCTATAGTAGCATTATGATTAATATTAAATCCACTTTTACTAATAGGTTTTCCTTCTACAAAAACTTGACCAGCCATTATCATCGCTTGTGCTTTGGTTTTAGATTCTGCTAAATTTCTATTAAATAGAATTTGATCAAGTCGTTGTTTCTTAGCAATCAATTTTTTATATTTTTATTATAAGTTTCAAAATCAATTACATTATCTTGATAAAATTTTGTAATTTTATTAGCAATGGAGTCAGCATCCATACCTATTTCTTTATATTGATCTTCTGGTGATTGATGGTCGATAAATTTATCAGGAAAATAAATATTATTAACTTTTGTTAATGTAGATTTTCTTCTCTCATTATGAATATAATTCAAAACACTAGAGCCAAATCCCCCGCTTGATCCTTCCTCAATTGTAATAAGATATTTATGATGATCGAGTAAGTTATCTATTAAATTTTTATCTATTGGTTTTGCAAATCTAGCATCAGCTAAGGTAGGATAAATATTATGAGAATTTAATAATTTAATTGCTTCTTCACAACTTTGCATTCTAGTACCTAAATTTAATATTGCCACATCATTACCTTCCTTAATGATAATGCCTTTACCAATTTCTAAAGAATCATAATTGAGGTTAGTATTATCTATTTCACCTGCTCCTCTTGGATACCTAAAAGCAGATGGTCTATCATCAATTAAAACTGAAGTATTGATCATTCTTATTAGTTCATTTTGATTACTTGGTGCCATAATAATAAAGTTAGGCAGTGCAGATAAATAAGTAATATCAAAAGATCCTGCATGGGTAGGTCCATCAGATCCAACTAGCCCAGCACGATCAATTGCAAATCTCACTGGAAGTTTTTGTAAAGCTACATCATGAACTACTTGATCATAAGCTCGTTGCAGGAAAGTTGAATAAATAGCAACAAAAGGCTTAAATCCTTCCGTTGCTAAGCCAGCAGCCATAGTAACTGCGTGTTGCTCTGCTATACCTACATCGAAAAATTTAGTTGGATGCTGCAGGCTAAATATATCTAATCCCGTTCCACTCATCATCGCTGCAGTAACAGCAATAATTTTTTCATCGGTTTCAGCTGCCTTTGTTAGAGTCTCACCAAATACTTTAGAATAAGATTTTTTATTTGATTGATTAATAGACTGGCCAGTTTCTATATTGAATTTGTTAACACCGTGAAATTTATCATCAGATTTTTCAGCAGGCTCATAACCTTTGCCTTTTTTAGTTATGCAATGAAGAAAAATTGGCTTGCCTACATCTGTTTTTTTTATATTCTCTAAAACAGGCACTAAAGTTTTCATATCATGCCCATCTATTGGGCCAAGATAATAAAACCCTAATTCCTCGAACAATGTGCCTCCACTTACTAGGCCCTTAGAATATTCTTCAGCTTTATATAATGTTTTAGATATTGAAGTAGGAAATTTAGAAGATATTTTTTTTAAAAGACTTCTAACATTTGTATATTGTTTAGAAGAAAGCAGTCTTGTTAGATAACTACTCATAGCACCAACTGGGCGATCAATTGACATTTCATTATCATTTAAAATTACAATCATTTGCTTGTTTGTGGCACCAACATTATTCAATGCCTCATAAGCCATTCCAGCACTTAAGGCGCCGTCACCTATCACACATATTATGTTTGCATCATCTTTGTTTAAATCCTTTGCAATTTTCATTCCCATACCAGCGGAAATGGAAGTAGAGCTATGGGCTGTGCCAAAAGGATCATATTCACTTTCACTTCTTTTTACAAAACCATAAAGACCATTTTTTTGTCTCAAGGTTTCAATTTTATTTTTTCTACCTGTTAAAATTTTGTGAGGATATGATTGATGACCAACATCCCAAATTAATCTATCTCGTGGGGTATTAAAAACGTAATGCAAAGCGATAGTTAATTCCACCACACCCAGACCTGCCCCTAAATGACCGCCTGTTTTTGATACCGTATCTATTGTTTTATTTCTGAGTTCTACAGCTAAATCTTCAAGGTTACCTAAAGATAGTTCTTTTAAATCTGAAGGGAAATTTATTTTATCTAAAAATTTATTAGACATAAAATTACAAGTCTTCTTTTACAACTTTATTATCTTCAATCTTAATTTTTTTAATTTGCATTTCAATATCTTTAAGTTTTTTGTCACATATTTTTTTTATTTTCATACCTTCTTCATATAACTTAACAGATTCTTCTAAACCTATATCTCCTGATTCAAGCTTATCAACAATCATTTCAAGTTTTTTTAAATTAGTTTCAAAATTATTATCTTTTTCCTTACTCATACTATTTACCTATTTTCGATATGACCTGTTTTTTATCTAAATTATATATAATTAAATATATTTGGTCATTATCAGATATAACAAATAATAAATTATTTTCATTTATAATTTTTATATCTTTAATGCTCTCTGTATTACTCAAATTTAAGGAATAACTTGTTATTTCTTCACTCGTTAATCCTTCTGTGTTTGAAATTTTTGAATACAGACCATATAAGAGAAATGCAAAACAAATAAAAATCAATATTGCTAAAAAAATTACTGTAAACTTTAAAAAATTACTAGTCATGAATCAAACCTATACTCACAAACTAAATATAAATAAAGAACTAAGTTCTGTTAGATTAGACAAGGTTTTAACAAAAAAACTAGAAAAGTATTCACGAATGCAAATAAAAATGCTTATTAAAAATGGAAATGTAAAGCTAAATAATGATTTAATTCTTGACCCATCATATTTAGTCAGAGAAAATGATAAGTTCGAAGTATCAATCATTCAAGCAAATGAAATTAAATATAAAGGTGAGGATATTGCATTACAAATAATTTATGAAGATAAAGATTTATTAGTTATCAATAAACAAGCAGGTATTGTAACTCATCCTGCTCCTGGAAATGAAACAGGCACATTAGTTCAAGCATTACTTCATCACGCAAAGAATGATTTAAGTGATATTAATGGTAACAATAGACCAGGAATAGTGCATCGATTAGATAAAAATACAAGCGGCGTAATGGTTATTGCTAAAAATAATCTTACTCATATAAATTTAGCTGATCAATTTAAACTTCATACAATCACAAGAAAATATCAAGCAATAACATGGGGAGTCCCCATCAATCAAATTATAGAAGGATATATAGAAAGACATAAAATTAATAGGAAAAAAATGAGTTTTAATAAAGAAGAAAAAGGTAAATTTTCAAAAACTACTATTAAATTAATTAAATCTTTTCAAAATGCTTCATTAGTTGAATGCACACTAGATACAGGAAGAACGCATCAGATAAGACTGCATTTAACATCAGTTGACGCTCCTATTGTTGGTGATGAAGTTTATGGTAAAAATAGAGTAAGTAAATATGGTTTAGATAAAAAAAATTTTAATAAATTTTTAATTTTAAAAAACTTTCAAAGACAAGCTCTACATGCAACACATTTAGGTTTTTTTCATCCAAAATTAAAAAAAAATATGGAATTTAATGCAAAATTACCTGACGATATGGCTAATTTGATAGATTTATTATTAAAACATTAATATCGATTTAGAATTGTGATATAGGCCTGACATGCGATTACCTGCACTCTCATCCGAAGGAAATTTATCAATTTACCTTCAAGAAATAAAAAAATTTCCAATTCTTACTGCTGAAGAAGAATATATGTTGGCTAAAAGATATAAGGAGCACGGTGACTCAGAAGCAGCTCATAAATTAGTAACTAGTCATTTACGTTTAGTTGCAAAGATTGCAATGGGATATCGTGGTTATGGACTACCAGTTACTGATCTTATTTCTGAAGGAAATGTTGGAATAATGCAGGCAGTTAAAAAATTTGATCCTGAAAGAGGTTTTAGACTTGCTACATATGCAATGTGGTGGATAAGAGCTCAGATTCAAGAATATGTTTTACATAGTTGGTCTTTGGTAAAAATAGGAACGACTGCAGCTCAAAAAAAATTATTTTTCAATTTAAGAAAACTAAAAAACCAGCTTAGCTCTATAGACTCTGGCAATTTGTCACCTGAAAATGCCCGTGAAATTGCATCACGATTAAATGTTAAAGAAGCTGAGGTTTTAGATATGGATAATAGGTTATTTTCTGGAGATCAATCTCTAAATGTTCAAATTGGAGAAGAAGGTGATACAGAATGGCAAGATATGCTCGTGGACTCTAATGACACACAAGATAATATATTGGCAAATTCAAATGAACTATCATTTAGAAAGAAAATCTTTGAACAAGCATTAGAAGTTCTAAATGATAGAGAAAAAGAAATTATCTCTTTAAGAAAATTAAAAGACAAGCCTGTAAAGCTCGAAGAGTTAAGTAAAAAATTCAATATAAGTCGAGAGAGAGTTAGGCAGATAGAAGAAAAAGCTTTTGAAAAACTACAAAAACAAGTTTCAGTTATTACCCAGTAAATTATTTCTATCTATAGTATGGGCTCTGTCTGGGCCGGTGGAAATTATAGAGATATTTTTTTGAATTTTAGACTCTAAAAAACTTATATAGTTTTGAGCTTTTTTGGGTAAATCATCCCAAGAAGTCAAACCGAAAGTTGACTCCTGCCACCCAGGTATAGTTTCGTAAATTGGCATTAATATATTTTGAATATTTTCATCAAACGGCAAGTAATTGTATTTTTTATGCTTAGTCTCATAACCAACACAGACTTGTATTTCTTCTAATTCATCCAACACATCAAGTTTTGTTAAAACTACATCAGTTATTCCATTTATGGCTATTGATTGTCCTACAAGGACGGTGTCAAACCATCCACATCTTCTTTTTCTTTTTGTAACTGTTCCAAATTCTTGACCTTTTTCAACAAAATGATCTCCTATTTCGTTATCTAATTCAGTAACAAAAGGACCAGACCCCACTCTAGTTGTATATGCTTTTGTAATGCCTAAAACATTATGATTATCTTTTATGCCAAAACCTGTGCCTGAAAAAATTTGCCCTGCAGAGGTGTTAGATGAAGTTACGTAAGGGTAAGTCCCAAAATCAATATCAAGCAAAGATCCTTGGGCACCTTCAAATAATATAAATTTATTTTCTTTGCCAGCATCATTAATTATTTTCCATACTGGAGCACTAAAATTTATAATTTCAGTTGATATTTTGACTAACTCTTCACAAGTTTTTTCAAAATCTAAACTTTTTTTAAATTTACTTAATCTTGGCTCATGAAAATTATAGAGACTTTTAATTTTATTTTTTAGATTATCGTGATCTGATAAATCACATAATCTTATAGCTCTTCTACCTACCTTATCCTCATATGCTGGACCAATTCCTTTTTTGG
>ENA-ORDR01001611-ORDR01001611.1-marine-metagenome-genome-assembly--contig:-NODE-1611-length-10302-cov-4.613105_pt1 | contig 10302 bp, 7 predicted proteins | sample MGYA00240993_ERZ508538 | MGnify/ENA primary metagenome ERZ508538 (study PRJEB26207, sample SAMN05421999) | marine metagenome | isolation source: Monterey Bay, California, USA | place: USA:Monterey Bay...
AAAAATGAATTTAAATGTCTCATTTCTGAGTTACAATATTTAATATCTTCATCAGATAATTCTGATTTATACCCTCCTATCCTTGCGTTTCTTACTTTTAATTGATCCCTACTTTTTCCGAAATCATTAAATCCTTCTAATTGATTTGCTTTCTCTTTCTTTCTCATCTTATCTGATGAAGATTGATGGTAAATCTCTTGTAAATTATTAGTTGTAATTGATATGTTAAGAAATGAAGTAATCTCTGAAAGTGTTTGTATTCCATTCTCTAGTAGATCTTCATATTTTATTAAAAGAAAATCTTGTGGTTTGTTTTTTTGAGAATACCATAAATTATAAAAATGAATTATTCTTTTAAATCCTAAAATATCATCTTTGACAAATTCTGAAATAGAATTAAATATAAATGGTTTTTTTGCTCTTTTTGTAACCTGATGGAAGTGAGAAACAATTACATCTCTAGGATCCCTCACTAAGAAGATAACTTTCCCTCTTCTGTATCGAAACCTGGAAGTAAACTTAAAAACATCTAAAGGGTTATTTCTAGTGCCATCTTCAAGGATTATTTCAGAATTATCATGTTCGTTAAAGATAAAATATTTCTCTTTCTTTAATCTGTGATTACCTTGTTCCTTTATTTGATTAATCATATACATTAACCATGTACGACCTGTTTTTGGAAAAGAAACCAAAAAAAACTGCCTTTTTGGATAATAATACGATAGTATAAAATCCTTTATATCCCTCCAGATTTTCATCTTAGGAAAGTATTAGTTCAACTAACTCTCTTACAGCTCCCTCTCCTCCACTTTTAGTTAATTGTATTATATTTGGAATAGATTTGATTTTCTTCATTGAATTTTCAGGACATGAAGCAATACCAACATTGGATAAGAGTTCAAAGCAATTAACATCATCACCAATGTATGCAACTTCATTTAATGTAATATTCTCACTTTTACATAAGTCTTTTACAATTTGTAATTTATCTGTAGCTCCATGAAAATCAAAATCTAAATTCAATTTCTTAGCTCTTCTTCTATTTAACTGCTTATCTTCAGAAGTTAGTATACCTACCTTAATACCAGAATTCTGAAGAAGTTGCATTCCCATCCCATCATAAGTACAAAACTTTTTAAATTCATCACCATTCTCCGTGTAATACATGCCTGCATCTGTAAGTACTCCATCCACATCTGAAAGAAATATCTTAATTTTTGAGAAATCTCGTTCTTTCTTATTTAAAATAAATCGTTTCATTAAAGATTCTGCAACAATCCAATCTTCTATCTCATCAATCTCTGTACAAGTATATTCAGGCATTTGGTAAATACCTATCTTACCAGAGATTCTATTCCCTGTTTCTTTAATATCAGAAACTGAACTTATATAAAACGCTCCGTTTTCAATTAGATCACCTTTATAGTCTTGTCTTCTTGGTCTATTATAAATATCATAATTCAACGCTTGTCCATCTTCTTTCCAAGTAAATTTTTTGGAAATACAGCAAGAAAGTATGGAGTCATGATTATTGAAAAGTTCTAATCCATCATTAAAATGACTAGTCTGAGTAAAAGGTGAAGTAGCCTGAACCAACATAAAAGTATCCGAACCTGATAGATCAGAAGAATGAATATACTCTATCATCACCGACTCAGTAGAAGAAGTGTCTTGAGAATTCTCAGAACTTCTGTCATAAACCTTAACCTTTGAAAATTTAAATGATTCTACAACTAATTTTATATTATCCGAATCTGTTGCAACCACAATTTCATCTACTTCAGATTTTTGCAATTCATGTAAATTCCAATAAATAAGTGGCTTTCCACAAAAATATTTAATGTTTTTTTCTGGAATTGATTTACTACCACCTCTAGCTGGTATAAATGCAATTACACTCATTTTCTTCTAAATTTAAGTTTATCTCTTTGCACTTTTTCAATATCCAAAATATCAGATTGTTTGTAAGTAAGAGATTTATGTGTAGCTTTTAAATCTCTAGATAATTTTCTGAGTCCTGTTGGTTCCAAAGAAGCAGAATGATCGGTTCCTTTCCAGGTTCTATCTAAAGTGAAATGTCTTTCTATCCATTCTGCACCTAAGGTATATGCCGCTACATCAACTGCAATCCCTAGATGATGACCAGAAAATCCGATTGATTTCACCCTATTCTGAAATTTCTCTTTTATTCTAACTATTTCTAACATACAAATATCCTCAAACGGAACAGGATAACCAGAAGTACAAGAATATAGAACCAATCTTTTTGCTTGATTATTTTCTTCAAAAAAAGAAACAATTTGTTCTTCCTCTTCTTTAGTAGTCATACCAAAAGAAATATGGACCTCACCTAGATAGTCATCTCTTAATACTTTAAGCATCTCAAAATGATTATTACAAGCAGATGGTACTTTTATAAGTTCTGGATTTAGACTTATAATTTCCTTTGCAGAAGTAGTATCCCAAACAGATGTGGAATAAATAATTCCTAAACTCTCAGCGTATTTTTTTAACTCTTTATGCTGATTTATATCAAATTCCAAGTACTCTCTATGCTCACCATAAGTATCTCCATAAGAATGCATAGGATTTGGATGGGGATCGTTATATTGCTTTTCAGTTAGTAATTCTTTATTATTTCTTTTCTGGAATTTAGCAACCTCTACTCCACTTTCTGAAGCTACCTTAAGTAGTTGTTTTGCAATATTTATTTCTCCTTTATGATTACATCCAATTTCTGCAATAACCATAGGATTTTTATAATTACTTTTCATTTACTTCATTCTCCTCTTCATTAAAATAATCAGTATTGCTTACGTAAGTACCATATCCGTATCCGTATCCGTATCCATATCCGTACTTTCCGTAACCATATACACCACTACCAGAACTTACATCATTTATAACTAAATAAAGATTATCTATTCTCTTGTTTTCATATAAATCGTTTACAAATCGTACTACATCTTTTTGTGTGTAATCTTGTCTAACTACGTACAAATTTACATCACTATATTTCGTAATCATATACGCATCTGCTACCAAACCAATAGGTGCCGTATCAATGATAATCTTATCGTATTTATCTTTTAAATCTTTAATCAAATTTCCAAAACCCTCACTTAATAAAAGATCTGATGGATTTGAAGGAAGTGGACCAGAAACAATAACATCCAAATTCTCTGTAATATTTTTAATAGTACATTCTTCAATTGAATTCTTTCCATTCAGAATTGTTGATAATCCAATAGTATTATCTGAATCAAAATCTTTATATAGTTTTGGTCTTCTTAAATCTGCACCAAGTAATAGTGTTTTTCTTCCAGCATTAGCAAATACAATTGCTAAATTAGATGCTATAAAAGTTTTCCCCTCTCCACTTACTGAAGAAGTGAGTAGATATATCTTATCTTTTGCTTCTATATCCTTATAATTAAGATTAGATCTCAACGCTCTGAACCCTTCTGCAATAGATGATTTCGGATTTAAATCTGTAAGTAAAGATCTAGCGGAATGGTTTCTTCCAATTACACCGATCATCTCAATATCTGTTAGTTTGTCTAAATCTAATCTTGATCGAATTTTATTATTAATTAAATCTAAAATTAGAAGCATCAAGAAAGGAAGAAGTAATCCTATAAGTAATGAAATGGAATAAACCTTAGTAACTTCTGGAAATACAGGATTCACATTAAAAAATCTAGCTGGATCAAAATGATTAATATTTGAAACAATCCCTTCATATCTACTCTCAGCCTCATAATTTTTCTGCTTAAGAAAGATATATAATTGTTCTGAAATTTTCTGAATTCTTTCAATATCTAATAATCCTCTTTGTTCTATTGGTAAAGCATCTAAAGAAGAAAGTTCTAAGTTAATATCCTTATTCAGATCCTCTATATGCAATAAATTAATTTGTTTGTTATTTCTAATTAACTCTTGTATCTGTTTTATCAATTCAATAATCTGTAAGTCAAAATCATAAATTGAGGGGTTATTTATCTGTCCTTTATTAATTAATCCATTTTTATTTTTCTGAATATTTCCTAAATCTTTTATTAGTTGATCAAATGTGGGATCTGTAATACCATCATATGTTGCAAGAGCAACAACCTTTTCTAATCCATCTTTATTGTTTTTTCTTTCACTAACTATCTCTTTAATATTATCTTCTAAATATGAGTAAAAATTATCTTGTCTCTTATATATAGATAGTTCTTTCTCTAATTGTGAGATCTTTTCATAAATAACGTCTATTTTTTTTTCAAAATCAGGTATCTGATTATCAATTTCGTAATCTTGTCGTTCTATATCAATACTTACTAAATAATCTTCTATTACTTGAATCTCTTTGTGTATATAATTAACAACTAATAAGGAAGATTCCTTTTTTATCTCAATATCCTTTTTAATAAAATTCTTAACTAAAGTATTTAAAAACTTCACCCCTTTTCTCTGATCTTCTTCTAAAATAGATAGCACTAATACGTTTGATTCCTTCTCTGCTTTATCAATTTGTATTTTTGATTGATATTTTTTTGATATCTTCTTTAAAGAATTAAATCTTACAATAGTTTTTGGTAAGACATCAAAATTATAAGAAGAATCTCTTTCTACAACAAAATTATATTCTTGTATTTGTATTTCATCTCCAAAATTATGTTCCTCTTTATAATCTAATTTCTCATTGAATATTTGATAAGAAGTTTTGTTAATAACATCTATTTCGAATGAGGTTGTTGGGTTATTCTGAGTCATTGCTGTATCGGAACTAATTTTTATTGGAGCAGAAAGAGACTCTGAAGTCTTAATATTTCCAACTAAATAATACGACACATCAAATCTTAAATCTGATACAGTCTGGAGAACAAGTTGATATGATGATAATAACTGTATTCTATCTATAATTGAACCATTATTCTTATCTGACAAGTTATTATATAAGATTTGAGATGCATCAGAACCTTCATCCTCACTATTTATCATAATTTTAGTGGAAACCTTGTAAAACTCATGGGAATATCTTGTATAAGCAAACGCCACAAATAATGATAACAGGATGCTAAGTAAAAAGTAATACCAATTATTCCGAATCTTATACAACAATTCTCTGAAATCCAGCACATTATCTAATGAATTTTGTTTTCTGTCCATTTACCTATTATTTAAAAGGAAATAAAGCGTTATAGTAGAAATTCCAATAGAAACTGCGCTAGACAGATTCTTTACTGAATAAAACTTCTTTTTTAAAGGTTCAACATAAACAATATCCTGAGGGTGTAAATAGATATCTTTATTATTTAATAATCTCGGATCTGTTAAATCTAAATAAATTACTCTAGATTCCACCCCATCTCTACGAATTACTTTTATTCTTTTCCTGTTTGCAAACTCTGTTAAATCATTTGATTTACCAATTAAATGAAGAATATTTTGATTAGAACGAATAATATTATATTCTCCAGGAGAATTAACTTCACCCAAAATACTAACCTTAAAATTAAGAATATTTACTTTTACAATAGGGTCTTTAAAGTAGGTAGATGAAACCTGTGCTATTTCATTCTCTATCTCAGCAAGAGAGAGCCCTTCTGCTTTTACACTCCCAATCATTGGTAAGGTAACAATACCATCTGATTTTACTAAATACCCATATAAATACGGATTCTGATTCATCAACTGAGGATTAGAAGTCTCTTGTAAATTAAAAAAGTCATATTCAGATTTAGTAGTACTACTAATCTGAACAGAGAGTAAATCTTCCTTCTGAATTATATAATCTTTTCTAGCAGATTCTAATATTATATTTTCAGGAAGATCTCCCTTATGATTTATATAGTCATATAAAGTAGATTTCACTGTTACTTGTTCAGTATTTATATACTCAAGATTCCTATTTGTAATACAGGAGGATAAAAAAAATATACTAACAAAAAATGCTAAGAATCTTATTTTAAGTATTTGTTTCATAAGGAGATTTCTTTATTTGAAAAAACTTTACAAATATCGTAAATTTAATCTATATCTGAAAATATTAAGGATTAATACTCTAATAAATCTAAAAAGAACATCCTAAAATATAAGGTTTAGAGGGGGATTCCCTTCTAGAATCACAACTTGTCATATATTTCTAAAAAGAAGCAAAAACCATTTTGATATTTAAAACTAAAAATACCATATTTATTCTTTAATTTGCATATCAAAAAAATATTTATGTATTTAGAGGGTTTAGTAATAATATTCTTATTGATTTTATCAGTTTTTTTTCTTTACAATAAGTTTAAAAAAAATGATGATAATTGCGGTAATGGAAATTGTGATTGTAAATAAATGATATTTCTGAAAACTTTTTGGAAAAGAATTTTCCTTTTATTACTAATTTACTCTTCTAGTAGGATATTATTTTATCTTTTTAATTCCTCATCTTTTTCGGAAAATATCTTTCTGTCTATTTTAGAGGGAATACGTTTCGACATCTCCGCACTATTTTATATTAATATTCCTTTACTCATTTTATTATTGATTCCAATTGAATCAATATGTGATTTAACACTCTTTACAACAAGAAAACTAGGGCGGATAAAACGTATACTTTTTCCAATAATAAAATTATTAGAGTATTGTAAAAATATTAAAATAAAGATTTGGTATCAAAAGATGACAAATATTCTGTTCTATATCATAAATATACCATTTATCGTAATTAATAATGTGGATATTGAATATTTTAAATTTACACAAAAAAGAAGTAGTATTGATATTATTGATTTATTAAGTCTTGGAGGAGGAGTAGATACTTTTAACTTTTTACCACAATATATAATAGATTACTGGCACGTCACTATTATCACTATTATCCAGATCTTTTTATTATTAAAGATTAAGAAATTCGACACAAAAGGATTCAATGGAATTAGCAACATATTTAAAAAAATTAGAACATTTATTAGAAATAAAAATGCAGGGTTGACAAACTATAAAAGAATCATTAGTATTTTATTCATCTTTATTTTATTATTTATTTCTCTTATATTAAGTAAATCATTACCTTTTCTTTTATTCATTAATTTACTAGCAATTACATTCATATCTATTGGATATTTTATTACATATATTTTTAATCCAGACGTAAATATTAAGAAATGGATAATCTTCATATTGATTGGATATCTTTTAATGTATTTCTATTTACAGGATATTTGGAGCCGCACCGACACATGGAATGTAATCATCTTTCTAATATACATGTTTATTCCTGTTCTTTTAGTTGTATTAAGAGGGTTCAATAAAATGTCTTATTCTAATTTCAACAAATGGATAATATCTTTCATGACCCCAATTATCTTACTTGGTATCTCATATATAATTCTTTCAAATAGTTTGTCAGGCCATCAGGAGGTACATATAAACGCTGCAAGCAACAAATTCATTTTCTTTATATCTTCTATAATAATACTATTCTTGACATCATTATTGATATTAATAAGATTGTATCCAAAACAAAAAGGAATAAAAGAAATTATTATATTCTTACTTAGTTGTTATATCATTATTCTTGGAGCGAGAGGAGGAACTCAATTAAAACCAATAAAACCAATACATGCAGGAATTTTTAGTAACACCCAGAATAGTGCTTTAATTCTGAATACTCCATTTTGTATTTTACATTCTTATTTCTCTAAAGGATTAGAGAAACACAATTATTTCACAAAAGAAGAAGCAAACAAAATCTATACAACAACTCATAAATTTGAAGATAAGTTCAAAAAAAAGAATATTGTAATTATCATCTTGGAAAGCTTCTCGAAAGAATATGTAGGGTACTATAATGAAGGAAATGGGTACACACCATTTTTAGATTCTATAATTCAACATTCCTTAGTAATGGAAAATGGATACGCTAATGGTGTAAAATCAATAGAAGCAGTTCCTTCAATTGTTTCTTCCGTTCCTACACTTATGAACGAACCTTTCATTACTTCTCCTTACTCTACAAATTCTTGTAATTCTATTGCAAGTTTATTGAAAAAAGAAGGGTATTCAGCAAGTTTCTTCCATGGTGGAGCTAGAGGAACTATGGGATTTTATTCATATACTCAGAAAGCAGGTTTTAATAATTATTTTGGAATTGAAGAATTCCTTCATAACGGAGGAGGAAAAGAAGAAGATGATGATAAAGTTTGGGGAGCTTATGACGGTCCGTTTTTTAAGTATTTTTCAGAATATTTGGGGAAAGAACAAGAACCTTTTGTAACTACATTCTTTAGTATTACATCTCACCCACCTTTTACCTTACCAGAAGAATTTAAAAATACGTTTCCAAAAGGAAACAACAGCTATCATGAAACAGTTGGATATACTGATCAGATGCTAAAAGAGTTCTTTGAGAGATCAAAGAAAGAAGAATGGTATAAAAATACCTTATTTGTAATTACAGCAGATCATACTAGTGGAGCAAATTCTGATCCTGAATATAAAAATAGAGTTGGAAGATACTCTATTCCTATAATTTATTTTATGGGAGATTCTTCCTTAAAAGGAAGCAATACTACTATAACTCAGCAAATTGATATTATGCCAACAATTCTAGATATGCTTAATTATAATAAAGAATTCTTTAGTTTTGGAAAATCTATTTATGGAAAATCTATTTCTTCAAATGAGAGTTGGGCAATTAGCAATTTGTATTATGGTGAACATTTACTAACTCATGAGGAAGGGTTTTTAATTGGAAGAGAGGACGAATACACCAACTTCTCTGAAAAGAATCTGAAAGAAGAAACTAAAGTCAATGAAGATGCAATAATATTTCTAAAAGCGATAAAACAGAAATACAATAATAGTTTACTCGACAATAAAATGAATATAAATGAAGATTAAATTTATTGTAAATCCAATTTCTGGCAAAGGGAAGCAAAAAGGTATTGAAGATTCAATTAAAGAAAATCTAGATTCAAAAAAATATGAATACAGTGTCAGATTCACAGAAAGACAAGGACATGCAAAAGAACTCTGTAAACAAGCAATTACAGATGGTTATGAAGCTGTAATTGCAGTTGGTGGAGATGGAACAGTAAATGAAATTGCTTCAGAATGTATCGGGAAAGATACTGTATTAGGAATCATACCGGCCGGATCAGGAAACGGATTTGCTTATCATCTTGGAATGAAGAAAAATATCAAGGCATCTATTTTACAATTAAATAATGCTACAATAAAAATAGTAGATAGTTGTACTGCAAACTCCATGCCTTTTGTTAATGTTAGTGGAATTGGTTTTGATGCTCATATTGCAAACTTGTTTCAAAACTTAGAAAAAAGAGGTTTCTGGAATTATATAAAACTAATATTTAAAGAAATAAACTACAAATCAAAAGAATATACAATTAATCATAATGGAAAAAGTAGAAAGATAAAAGCAGTTATGATAAGTTTTGCTAATGCAAGTCAATACGGAAATAATTTTCATATTTCTCCCAAATCAGAATTAGATGATGGTCTTATTGATTTTGTAATTGTACAAGATATGCCAAAACGTATGATTCCACAATTTTTGATTAAAATTGCAAATGGAAAGATAGAGAACTCCAAATTTGTAGAGATAATACAAGCAAAAGAAATGGAAATATTTAGTGATGAAAAGATAATTCATCTAGATGGTGAACCAAAAAAAATAAATGAAAGTGTCTTAATAAAGAACAATCCGAAAACCTTAAAAATACTTATACCAAATGAATAAAAAAGGGAAAAACCGAAAAGGTGTAATGTATTCGACAAACCGAGATTTTGAATACGAATATGAAAATGATGAGATGGAAACACTTCCAAATAACGAACAGAATTTAAAAATCTGTATTGACAAACACAGAGCTGGAAAAATTGCGGTTATTATTAAAGAATTTATCGGAACCTCAGAAGATTTAAAATCTTTAGGAAAACTACTAAAATCAAAATGTGGTGTAGGTGGAAGCGTAAAAAACGGGGAAATAATAATACAAGGAAATATTAGAGATAAAGTTATGGAGATTCTTAAAGAAGAAGGGTTTCATTATAAAAGAGTTGGGGGATAGATATACATGTATATAAAATGTGCCCAGAGCGGGAGTCGAACCCGCACGTCCGTAGGACACATGACCCTCAATCATGCCTGTCTACCAATTTCAGCACCTGGGCGGCTGTTTTACAAAACTACTTAAAAAAATAATCCCACTAAATTTAGCGGGATTTTTTTGTGACCTGGCTGGGGCTCGAACCCAGGACCCTCTCCTTAAAAGGGAGATGCTCTACCAACTGAGCTACCAG
>ENA-ORDR01001616-ORDR01001616.1-marine-metagenome-genome-assembly--contig:-NODE-1616-length-10287-cov-3.118609_pt1 | contig 10287 bp, 9 predicted proteins | sample MGYA00240993_ERZ508538 | MGnify/ENA primary metagenome ERZ508538 (study PRJEB26207, sample SAMN05421999) | marine metagenome | isolation source: Monterey Bay, California, USA | place: USA:Monterey Bay...
ACATCAATTTCTTTAAGAATAGTAGCACCATCATTTGTAATTGTAACGTCGCCTAAGGAATCGACTAACATTTTGTCCATTCCACGTGGACCTAAACTGGTATGAACAATTTCAGCAACAATTTTGGCAGCTGCAATGTTATTTTTTTGTGCATCTTTGCCCTTAGTTTCTGAACCGCCTTCTTTTAGCAGTACAACAGGCATATTTCCTTTTGAAGTTGCTTGCATACCCATAAATGGCAAAACTCCAGATTCCCCTTTTATACCTTCCAGATCAAGATAAGGAAAAAAATAACAGATATCGGTGTTTTTAAATTGGGAAAACCAATTTACAAAGTATGGTTAAATCCAAAAATAAGGAATCTTATAATAAAATATTTGCAAAATTAAAAGAACATCATAAATGGTTTGAAAATTCAATTCCTTTAATTGCCAGTGAAAATATTCCAAGCCCAGCAGTAAGAGAAGCAATAATTTCTGATTTTGGTAATAGATATGCTGAAGGTTGGCCAGGAGAAAGAGTCTATGCTGGATGTATCTACATTGATGATGTAGAGTTTGAATGTATGAAATTAGCTAAAAAATTATACAAAGCAAAATTTGCCGATGTAAGACCAATTTCTGGTGTAGTTGCAAATTTAGCAGTTTATTCAGCTTATTCCAATCCAGGTGATGTTATGATTGCACCATCTATTCCAGCTGGGGGTCATATTTCACATGGTAAAAGAGAACATTCTGGAACGGCTGGATTAGTTCATGGATTAGAAATTGAATTTTATCCATTTAATGCTGAAGAAATGACAATTGATGTTGAAAAAACTAAACAAAAAGTAAAGGAACTCAAAAAGAATAATCGTCTTCCTAAAATGGCAATGTTTGGAGGTTCATTGTTCTTATTTCCACATCCTGTAAAGGAATTATCTGATTTTCTTAAAACATATGATATACACATCAATTATGATGCAGCTCATGTTGCAGGATTAATTGCAGGAGGTAAATTCCAGGATCCATTACGTGAAGGTGCAGATACAATGACAATGAGTACTCATAAAACTTTGTTTGGTCCTCAAGGTGGATTAGTTTTAGGTTCTGAAGAACATGAAGAACCAATTAAAAAAGCAACATTCCCAGGTTTGACAAGTAGTCATCATATTAACAATATGGCAGGAAAAGCTGTTGCATTTGCTGAAGCATTAGAATTTGGAAAAGATTATGCATCTGATGTAATTAAAAATGCTAAATCATTTGCTGAAGCATTAAGTGATGCAGGATTCAAAGTATTAGGAGAAAGTAGAGGATTTACACAATCACATCAAATTGCAGTTAATGTTTTAGATTATTCTGATGGTGGTAAAGTTGAAGCTGAATTAGAAAAAGCAAACATAATTGTAAACAGACAACTTATTCCTGGAGATATTAAAGCTGGAAGAAATTATTTCCATCCAGGAGGTATTAGATTAGGTGTATCTGAAATTACAAGATTAGGAATGAAAGAAAATGAAATGAAAGAGATTGCAACATTCATCAAACAAATAATTATTGAGAAAAAGGATCCAAAGAAAGTTCTTCCAAAAGTAAAATCTTGGAGAAAAGATTATCAAAAAGTCAAATATTGTTTTGATAGTAAACTTGGTGCCTACGAATACGTCAAATTAAGATAATTTTACGCATAATCTGTAAGGAGTGACTGATCTCCCTGACTTTTACCAAAAACTAATTCAATTTCATCAGATAGAGCATGAATTCTTCCACGTTGATATTCCCCAACATCATATTTGTCAACAAGTCTTTTTGCAAGTTTTAGATATTTTTCAACAGAACCTCTAGTAATTGTTGCAATTAGTTTATGCCCACATACACAAGTTTGAATTAAAGGCATTCGACGATATGATTTTCCACAAGCAGTGCATCTGAAACTTTGTCTTGCATATGCTCTAAGATTTCCCATAATATCTGGAACAAGATGTGTTGAAATTACATTTGAAACAAGTTCAGATGGATTGACTACATCAATTAATTCAGCATTTCTAACTTGCATATCAAATTTATCAAGCATAGAACCTAAAGTTGAATATGCACTTCGAGATTTAGAAGTTGTAAGTGATGAAGTTGAATGAGTAAAATGATAATCATAAAATTGTCTTTTAGTTTCCAATCTTGATTTAATAATTTCAACTGAAGTTACATCAGATGCTTTACTTTGTTGAACTGTAGATTCAAAAAATTCTAGAGGAAGAATTTTTGTTACTTCAAGATTATGTGCTTGAGGTTGAGATTCGTGTGGTAAAACAAGAGGTTGAACAAGAAGTGGAGCATCCATTAAACCTCCTATTCTATCAGAAAGGAATTGTCGTGAGAAATTAAGTAAACTATCCATCAACAACATAATAGAATCAGCATCACCGTCAGCATCACGTCTTTTTGCTGAATGCCAATTAGGTGTTCCAAAACAAACATGAGTTTCAGTATATCCAATAATTCTACCTACAATTCCAACAGAAGTATGAGGTGCTAAACCAATAATCAAATGACCAATTAATTCTTCAGTATTTTTCACATTATAAAATGAAGATTTACCATAAAGTTTAGTCAAAAGTGTATCAATGTATTTACAAGTAGAAACCAGATACCTTCCACTTTCATTAGGAATTACTACATCTTGCATTCTAAGTTCAATAATTTGATCTATATTTTCAAGAGGTTTTCCATCAATATCATGAGAATAACCTAATTGTTTTAATTTTTCAATAGAAGTTCCAATCCACGATGGTTTGAATTGAGTTAAAGGAGAATTTGTTGCATCAAATCTAATCGTTCCATCTTTGAATGTAGTTAATCCTAAATTTTGACGTACAAGTCCCTTTTCAAGAGGTTCTGCAATTTTATCCTGACTAATTAATTCTTTGAGACCTTTGAAAGGTTCTTTTGCACGAATGCCCATTTTTTCTTGAGCCAATAATAATCGTGATTTTAGTGGAAATTCCTTATGAGAATGGGCAGGAGCTTTTCTTTTACATTTTTCACAAAATGGTTCTGTTAGTATATCTCTACAACTATTACATCTGAAAGAAATTGTTGTTTTTTCACCACAAAGTGAACAATTAATTCCAATAGATGGTTCATTACATTTTGAGCAGTGTCTATTGTAAATATTTGCAAAAAAGTGCTCATTTCGTGATGCTTTAAGAAGATCTCGTGTTGGTCCGCCTTTATCAGAAATTGGAAATAATACATGTGTGGGAGGCTTCATTTGTCGAGGTGCAGCTTTTTCAGGTCTTCCTATTCTAACTCCAATTGAAGTAGAAAATTTATTATTAATTTTAATTTTGGATGAATTTGTTAAAATTTCAGGAACTGATAATTCATTGATTGTTGGGTTTTTTATAAATAATAAATTAAAGAAAATTTTTGCTTCATCATTTTCTAAAACAATAGATTGATTTACAACTTTATGTGGTGTTCCCAATTTTTCTAGAATTTTTTTAATTTCAATTGGATATTCAATTTTATTTTCGTTAAAGTTGTTTGATTGTAAAAGTTGAATTAATTCTTCTGATGAAATTTTATCCCAATAATAGAGATAATGTGGATGTAATGAAAATTGGAAATCAATAGAGATTTTTAATGCCTCATCTACTGAGGGTAATTTGATCAAAAACTGTTCTAGGTATTGGTTTTTAGGCTCAGATTTTGAAATTATTTGTTTTAATTCTTCTATCCAAATCTCTTCAACATATCCTGAAGGAATTAGTTGAGCATTATTTTCAAGAAAATCTCCAAATGTGATTAAAATATCTCCAAGGTGGAGAATTTTTTCAATTTTATTTTTAATTTCTATCCCATGTTTAACATCTCTAATTTTTACAACATCTCCATTAAGAAGACGTACAGTTGGTGTTTCAATGGAATCAACAAATGCTACAGTTGCTCCTTTTCCAGGAAGATCACATTTGACTTGTGTTCCAACTGCTATAGTATGATCTAAAATTTCAGCAACAACAGGATGAAATCCTACTGCTGCAAATCCAGTATTACATGCTCTTCCATATCTAAGCCTAAATCCACCTAATTTGTTAGGCATAGATAATACAGATCTGCCAGTAATTACTTCACGCATTCTTTTTGCTGCAGCATCTTCTTGATTATCACCTGTTTGAACTGCACCTTTAAGCTCACCAAGCCATTCCCAACCATCTAAATTGTACATTTCTATTCTTTTGAGTAATTTTTTTGATCTTCCAATCAAACCATCATTAAGAACACGTAAAGCTCCTCCTCTAACTCTATCAGTTTGAATTCGAGTCATTCCTTTATGATTTACAACTTCATATGGATCAGTATCTACACCAGCCAATTCAACTGGAAGATTTGAAATTACATGTTCAATATCTTCATCCAAAATATGAAATTGAAAGCTGCTAGCTTCCCTTTCATAAATTCTCAATTCTTCAACAAATCTGCCTGTTTCATCATCAAAAGAATTTGCTTGAAATTTTGATAATCCTGCTATTTTTCTAACATGATCTGCAATTAGTAGAGTGACAGCAGATTCTGTACCTCCTGCAGAACGCATAGGTCCCGCAATTGAAACTGAAAGATAGTCAGTTCCATCTTTATTTTTTTTAATTTTTACTTCACTAATTCCTTGTAGAGGTGCAATTGTAACACCTTCAGTAATTATTGCTAATCCTACACGAACTGCAAGATCCAGTTTTTCTTCTATAGAAGCATCTGGTAGTGAATATTTTCCTAAAGCAATGTCTTTTGCTATAATTAATGCAGAAAGTTCCTTTCCATTAATTTTTAAAATTTCTCTTAATGGATCAGCAATATCAATTTCGTGCATTTTTGCAACTCGATCTGCCAAATCAAATGCGATTTTAGGCTCAATTATGCCTGAAGAATCAACTAAAGTTGATTTTGCTGCTGCTGCATGCTCAAATATAGAATATGTCTCAGTTGAGAGATTTGAATAATAATCTAAGTAATAATCTGGCATTTCAATACCACGAATACGAGAAATTGCGTCATTTTCAGACATAATAGTATAGTATTATTTGCTACTTTGAATTGCTTTTGCTATTTCTTCTAATTTTGTAAGACTACCGCCTTTTTCAAGGAAAGTTCCAATAACTAATGCATCTGCACCTGCTTTAACTAAACTTTCAGCAGTTTCAACATCTTTGATTCCACCACCAACTATTAGAAATCCATTAAATGCATGTCTAACAGTTTTTACCATTTCTGGAGTTACGCTAGATTTTGCACCTGATCCTGCTTCTAAGTATACAAATCTCATTCCAAGAAATTGTGCTGCTAATGAGTATGCTGCAGCAATTTTTGGTTTTTCAAATGGAATTCCTCTTGCAGAACCAACAAACCAAGCAGATGTACCATCTCCAATCACTAAATATGCAGTTGGAAGTGGTTCTAAACCAAATTTAGCTACACTTGGTGCAGCTAATGCTTGTGCCTGAGTAATGAAATAAGGATTTTCTGAGTTCATTAAAGAACTGAACAATATTGCATCAGCATCAGGTACGACACCTGTAACATTTCCAGGAAAGAGAATAATTGGAATTTGTATATTTTGTTTTATGCCTTTAACAACTTGAGACATCTCAATTTGATCAGTAGCAGATGAGCCTCCAACTAAGATAGCAGAAGCTCCTATTTTTTCTACATCTTGAGCTAGTTTACTAGAAGCCTCCAAATTTGAAACCTCAGAATCAATTAAGACAAACAATAGTGCATTTTTCTTCTCTAATTCAGATTTTAGGAATGATTCTACTTTTCCAGCCATAGTTGTGGTTTGTATATGACACTTTAAAGTTTAATTGGAATACTGGTATACAGTATTGTATAGCTATGGCAGAGTCTAAAGAATCTAATTTTAACAACATTATTAGTAAAATTATCAAAAAATCACTGTTTACAGAGCGACAAATTGAAATTATTTTAAATCAAAAGGATCTTTTAGAATCAAGTTTTTCCATATCTAAAGGAGCGTATTACAGGCAAGTAGGCCAATCTAGAGAGAAATTAGTTGCATTATTCTATTCAATCATACTTTTACGTGGTTTAGGCATACTTTTGCCTGATGATATTGATGTGATATCCAAACTTTCTGAACAAATTAGTGTGATTAATGATAGTGATATCTTTCCTGAAAGAGAAGATGAAGTGATTAGTGTGATAGAGAAGCTAATCAGACAGGCATCAAATATGTAATTGATGTGATTAGTGTGATTATTACAATTAATGGTTAATGGTGATTACTAGTGTGAGATTGTGATTGTTAGTGTGAGATTGTTAATCTAAAGTGTGAAATAATTTTGGTCAATCACAATAAATCACAACATAGGCATAGAAATTGTGATGTTAGTAGAGATTCCTGATCCTGAAGTGATTTTAGGTGTGATTTTAGCATTTTTGATAGGTTTGGGTGGCTTGTATCTATTCTTCAAAATACGTCCATTCATAAAATCTAGTAGTGATATTGATGATCCTACCCAAACAGAGCGTTTAGAGTACTATGAAAGACAGTTAATTGATATGAAAATACGCCTGGATGCATTAGAAATTCAAGGAATTGATGAAAAGCCTGTTGACCCTAACCTGGAATTGAAACAATTCATGCAAAGATTAGTTGAAAATAATGAAGAATCAACAAAAGAAGTTGAAGTGATTAAGGAGCCTGAAATTGCCGTTGAAAAACCTATTTCTGTGCCTAAAATTCCCAATATTGAACATGTGAGCCCAACTGATTATGTGTTGCATCTAATCACAACCAAAGCTATGACATCACGTGACATACAAGTCACAACAAAACGTAGTAGAGAGCATACTTCTAGATTAATGAAGAAATTATTTGAAAGTGGTTTAGTTCAAAGAAATACAGAAACAAAACCATACACATATTCTATTACTGAAAAAGGTAAATCCAAAGTTGAAGATGTTATTTCCAATCCAACTATTGTATAGATTATCATAAAAAATATTTTGTATAAATTTTTTGTAAATTAGTAAATTTTAGCCTAAAATCATCATAAATTCTATTTAATTATTATTATAATAAAATATTAAATTATATATATTATTAAATTATAATGATATTATGTCAGTGCAGGAAAACGAAGTATTAGTAAAAATAACATCTGCAGGTACTATTTCGATCCCGAAACAATTTCGTAAATTTATGGATGTACAAAAAGGAGAATATGTAAAAATGATTCTTGGTAAGGATAGATTGATTGTTAGAAAAGTAACTATTGTTTGATCAATTATTGTTGTTTTTGAGTAATTTTAATAGATTGATAAGTCCATTCCCTACCTGTTCTAGCCCTTTCTACCCTGCCTTTTGAGGCAAAACGTGACAAATATGTCGAAATTACACTAAGTTTTACTGGTTCATTAAACTCATCTTCATATTTTTCAAGAATGTTAGTTGAAGTAAATTTGCCCATAGGGAAGAATTTATCTACAATATGCCAGATTTTTGAGCCTACAGAATCCATTTTAACAGATTGGTCTTGTTCTTCCTCGATATTCATCAAGTCCATCATTTCAAATATTTTAAGGACTTTATCCCTGGTAACATTCCCTTCTAATTTAATATCATAACGGGCCCCGTCTGAATCCTCCATATCTATTCGTATACGTTTTTTTGCCATCTTTGAGATCTAACAGATCTAATGTTAACGGTTGAACTGATCTGATCAGTTTTGTTAACATTGTAGTTTGTTAACATTGACTGCCTAGCCTACGCCTAGTGTATTTTTTGTTATTAACATCTAATTTTTAATTTAAGCCCCTTAGTAATGAAAATATCGTGACTGGAGTGGAAATAAAGGGGTGATTTTGACATATTCACAGTGTTAAGAGGTTTCTTAACGCCTGGATTGGAAATAAAGGGGTTAAAATGAGGTTTTTTTTGATTTTCTTCACATAAAATTAACATTTTGTTAACTAATTTTTCTTTCAAAACAAAGATCCCACACACCAATATTTCCACTCTATCTTTTTTAAAATTTATTTTTTTTGAAAATCTAAAACTAACTAAAAATAATTACTTACAAACTAAACTAGAATTACTATTGTATTCTATACTCTCATTAATTTAAGATGTGTATGATGATATTGTTAGGAAATGAAGGTGTCTGAGTATGTCTGATCCAATTGATCGAATGCTTGATGCAGCAGAATCTGGAAAATCAATAATTAAAAATCGAGAAATTCTTCATTTTACATACATTCCAAATATTATACTTCATAGAGATTCAGAACAAGAACAAGTAACCCAATCATTATTACCAATTTTAAAACAATCTAGACCATCAAACTTACTAGTATATGGAAAACCTGGAACAGGTAAAACATTAGTTGTAAAGAAAGTATTATCTAAAATCCAAGAAAGAGTAGAAAAATCAAATTTTCCAATTAAATTATTATATTCAAATTCTAAAAATGAGACAACATTATACGGATTATTGGTCAGTTTAGGTAGGCAATTAGGCCTAAATGAGAAGGAATTACCCACAACTGGACTGGCAATCAGTGAAGTCTTCAAAAGATTACTTAATAGAATTAGAGAACAAAAACTTAATGCAGTTTTTGTAATTGATGAAATAGATTACCTTGCTCAATTAGTAGTAAAAACTGGTAAGGATATTCTATATCAACTAACCAGAGCAAACGAGCAATTAGAAGTTGGTTCGCTAACAATGGTAGGAATTTCAAATGACTTAACATTCAAAGAAAAACTAGATCCTAGAGTAATTAGCAGTCTAGGTGAAGAAGAAATAGTATTTACAAATTATAATGTTGAACAAATAAAAAAAATTCTAGAAGAAAGAATCAACGAATCTTTTATTGAAAACGCCATAGAAGATCCTGCACTAAACCTCTGTGCTGCACTTGCTGGAGGAGAACATGGAGATGCAAGAAGAGCAATTGATTTACTTCGAGTTGCCGGAGAACTTGCTGAAAGACAACAATCTGACAAAGTTACAATTGAACATGTTAGAGAAGCCTCTCTAAAAATTGAAGAAAATAAGGAAGAAGCCTCTCTAAAATCATACCCATTACATGAAAAATTGGTGCTTTTAGCCATAATGAAGGCTAATGGATCATCTACTGGTGAGATTTACTCCTCTTACAAAAATCTCTGTAAGGTAGTTGGGAAAGATGGTTTAACTCAAAGACGAGTTACACAAATGTTAAGTGAAATTGAACTATCTGGAATTATTTCTGGAAGACTAATTCATCAAGGAATTCACGGAAGAACAAAGAAATACAAATTAACAGTTTCTTCAGAAATGATAAAAAAATCATTTAAAGACGAATTAACTTTGCAAGACATTATTTGAGTTTGAGCTATAATTTTCATGAAATACTTGAAACGTTTTTAGATTTACAATAATAGCAAGACCTGGATTTGGGACCATTCCAACACTTGCCTGGAAAGGTGTTTGTTTTTGCCAAGACCCTGAATTAACTAGTAAAATTCCCTTGTACATGTCTAATTGAGCCTTATGTACATGCCCTACATGAAAAATATCTGGAATATCTTCAATTACCAAAAGATCTTCTACTTCTGGTGCTATTGGTGTTGAACTACCATAAACTGGACTTAGATGTCTGGCTCTAAGAAGATTTTTCATAACATCCGTAGGTCTATCATAACTTAGACCAGGAGTAGTTTTTACAATATCATCTATACTTTGACCATGAAACATCAATACCTTAACCCCATTTAATGAAATTAGAGCTGGATTACCAACCATTTCAATATTTTCTCTTTCCCATAAACCTGAGTTGTATTTTTGTGGTATTGCAGGTTGAGGTAAAGCTCTTCTTCCTGGATCATGATTTCCAGGCATAATGATAATTTTTACGTTTTTTGGAATTTTGTCTAACAAATCCTCTGCTTTTTCTAATTGTTCTTCAATTGTTTGACAAACTAACTCTTTATTCTGATTAGGGTATATTCCAACACCGTCAACAATATCTCCACTAATTAAGACAAAACGAACTTTTCTAGCAACAGGATCAGGACTAGATATCCAATTTACAAATTCAACTAACTCCTCCTCCATGAAGTATTTACTTCCAATATGCAAATCAGATAAAAATACAGCATATACTTCACTTTCTGATTTGTTAATTTTTTGATCTGGAATATCAGGCAAAATCAAATCTTTAATCATTAATCCAGAGTTTTTGGCTGAAGCAACTCGTGCCATAACAAATTGATCAATTAATAGAGTTCCAGCTGTTTTTTGTAGCT
>ENA-ORDR01001621-ORDR01001621.1-marine-metagenome-genome-assembly--contig:-NODE-1621-length-10272-cov-6.546739_pt1 | contig 10272 bp, 9 predicted proteins | sample MGYA00240993_ERZ508538 | MGnify/ENA primary metagenome ERZ508538 (study PRJEB26207, sample SAMN05421999) | marine metagenome | isolation source: Monterey Bay, California, USA | place: USA:Monterey Bay...
CAGGAAGATCAGTAGCTCCACATTTACATTATGAAGTCCTGAAGAATGGGGAAAAAGTTAATCCCGCTCCATATTGTTACAATAATGATTTATCTATTGAAGAATACGATAAAATGATTAAACTTTCATCAAAAGAAAATCAATCTTTTGACTAATGCCAAAACTAAAAACAAATATTGAAAAACTTTTTTATCCTATCGGAGAGGTAGCTCAGATGTATAAAGTCAATGTTTCTTTAATTAGATTTTGGGAAAATGAATTTGACATTCTAAAACCTAAGAAAAATAAAAAAGGGAACAGAATGTTTACTAAAACTGACTTAGAAAATTTAGACGTTATTTTTCATCTGGTAAAAGAAAGAGGATTTACTTTAGATGGGGCTAAAAAGAAACTTAAAGAAAATAAAAAAGATACAATTGATAATATCTCTATAATTAAAAAACTAAAGGAGATTCGAACATTTTTAGTAGACTTAAGAGAAGAGCTCTAATCTTTTCATATGAATGAAAAAGATAAAATCAAAATCTCGCAAAAATTAAACCAGGAAATTCTAGATACTAAAGAAAAGATTAAGGAATATTCTGAACTTAGTAAGCCAATTTCTCCAGAAAACGCAATAGGAAGAATTTCTAGAATGGATGCAATTAATAATAAAAGTGTAGTAGAAGCAGCTTTAAGAGAGTCTGAAAAAAAACTTGATGATCTTAAATATGTTGAAAGTCAAATTAATGAAGAATATTTTGGACTTTGCATGAAATGTAAAACCTCAATTCCAATAGGAAGAATATTATTCCGACCACAAAGCAAGTATTGTGTAAATTGTGCTAAATAGAAAAACGTATCTTAGCCAGATGAAAATTTACACGAAAAAAGGAGATAAAGGAAAAACTCAATTATTAGGAGGTACAATGGTTGATAAATTTAATCATAAAATAGAAGCATATGGCAATATTGACGAATTAAACTCCTTTATTGGTCACCTTCACGATCAAAATATAAATAAAGATCATAAAAAATTCTTAATCTATATTCAGATTCAACTACTCAACTTAGGAAGTATTGTTTCTTTTGATGGAACAAAGAAGAATTTAGAATTACCACAGGTTTTAATGTCTGATGTAGAAAAAATTGAAAATGAAATTGATAAGTTAGAAAAAGATTTGCTTCCTCTTTCTGCATTTATACTTCCTTCAGGACATCCTGTGTCATCATTATGTCATATTACTAGAACAGTTTGCAGAAGAGCTGAAAGAGGAGTTACGCTTCTATCTTCAAAAGGAGAAAATCAAGAAATTGCAATACAGTTTCTAAATCGTTTGTCAGATTATCTTTTTGTGTTGTCTAGAAAAATCCTACAAGAAAATAACATATCAGAAACATACTGGAAATAGCTGTTAATTTTCATTGCCAATTCATCAAAAATTTTACTTTTGCATAAAACTAGAATATTATGTATTGGACTTTAGAACTTGCGTCAAAATTAGAAGATGCTCCGTGGCCTGCTACTAAAGAGGAGCTTATTGATTTCGCTATACGATCAGGAGCTCCTATGGAAGTTGCTGAAAACTTACAAGAGTTAGTAGAAGAAGAAGAAGGACAAATATGGGAAAAGATTGAAGAAATATGGCCAGATTACCCTACAAAAGAAGATTTCTTCTTTAATGAAGACGAGTATTAAGATAGAATAACAACTTACTTTTTAATAAAACTAAATGGCTCTACTGAATATATTAGGCAAACTTTTCGGAAATAAATACGATAAAGATGTAAAAGGTGTCATGCCTATTGTAGATCAGATTAATAAAGAATTCTCTGAATTAAAAGATATCTCAAATAATGATCTAAGAGATAAAACTCTTTTTCTAAAAAAACAAATTTCCGAATTTACCTCATCTAAAAAAGAGAAGGTAGAAAACTTAAAAAAAGAAGCTGAATCAGACATTTCGCCTGCAGAAAAAGAAAATCTTTATGAGGAAATAGATAAGAATGAAGAAGAAATAATTAAACTCACTGAAGAAATTTTATGGGAAATTTTACCAACCTCTTTTGCTATTGTAAAAGAAACTTCCAGAAGATTCACAGAAAATGAATCCATTACTGTTACATCTACCGAATTTGATAAAGATTTAGCTGCTACTAAAGATTTTGTTAGTATTGAAGGAGATAACGCTATTTATAAAAATAGTTGGAAAGCAGCTGGAAATGATACAAAGTGGGAAATGATACATTATGATGTTCAGCTTATTGGAGGAATTGTCATGCATCAAGGTAAGATTGCTGAAATGCAAACTGGAGAAGGAAAAACACTTGCTGCAACTCTACCAGTTTTTCTAAATGCTCTTGCTGGACTTGGTGTTCATCTGATAACTGTTAATAATTATCTTGCAAAAAGAGATGCAGAATGGATGGGGCCAATTTTTCAGTTTCATGGATTATCTATTGACTGTATTGACAATCATGCTCCTAACTCTGAAAGTAGAAAAAAAGCATATTTAGCTGATATTACTTACGGTACAAATAATGAATTTGGGTTTGATTATTTAAGAGATAATATGGCAAAAAAACCGGATGATCTTGTTCAAAGAAAACATCATTTTTCTATTGTTGATGAGGTAGATTCTGTTTTAATTGATGATGCTAGAACTCCATTAATTATATCTGGACCTACCCCTAGAGGTGATGTTCATGAATTTAATGAGTTAAAACATAAAATTGAACAATTAGTTTCAGCACAGAAGAAATATGTAACGACCATATTATCCGACTCCAAAAAATTTCTGAAAGAAGGAAATACAGAAGATGGTGGGTTTAATTTATTAAGAGTCTTCAGAGGATTGCCAAAAAATAAAGCTCTTATTAAATTTTTAAGTGAAGATGGAATTAGAGCTCAACTCCAAAAAACGGAAAACTTCTATATGCAAGAAAAAAGCAAAAACATGCATAAGGTTGATGAAGATTTGTTCTTTGTAATTGATGAGAAAAATAACTCTATAGAACTTACTGATAAAGGAATTGATATAATGACTGGAAATTCTGAAGATAAAAATTTCTTCATAATGCCAGATGTAGGTGGGGAGATTTCTATTTTAGATAATTCTGATTTATCAGAAAAAGAAAAATCTTCTAAAAGAGAGGTTTTAATGAGAGATTTCTCAATAAAAAGTGAGAGAATACACACTGTAAACCAACTATTAAAAGCGTACACGTTATTTGAGAATGATGTTGAATATGTTGTAATAGATAATAAAGTAAAAATAGTTGATGAGCAAACGGGTCGTATAATGGATGGCCGTAGATATTCGGATGGACTTCATCAGGCAATTGAAGCAAAGGAAAATGTAAAAATTGAGGCTTCTACTCAAACTTTCGCTACTATTACACTCCAAAATTACTTCCGTATGTATAATAAACTTGCTGGTATGACAGGTACTGCTGAAACGGAAGCTGGAGAATTTTGGGAGATTTACGAATTAGATGTTGTCGCTATTCCAACAAACAGACCAATTATCCGAGATGATAGAGATGATTTAGTTTTTAAAACAAATAGAGAGAAATATAATGCAGTAATTGAGAAAATTGTAGAACTTACAGAAGAAGGAAGACCTATTCTAGTTGGTACTACATCTGTAGAGATCTCTGAATTACTAGGTAGAATTCTAAAAACAAGGGGAATAAAACATAATATATTAAATGCAAAATTACATCAGAGAGAGGCGGATATTGTAGCGGAAGCAGGTAACGCATCTGTTGTTACTATTGCTACAAATATGGCTGGTAGAGGTACTGATATTAAACTTTCTGATGAAGTAAAAGAAGCGGGAGGGCTTGCAATTATTGGTACGGAACGACATGATTCCAGGAGAGTAGACAGACAGTTAAGAGGTAGATCTGGAAGACAGGGGGATCCTGGTTCATCACAATTCTTCGTTTCATTAGAAGATAAGTTAATGAGATTGTTTGGGTCAGAAAGAATTGCTAAATTAATGGACAGAATGGGACTTGAAGAAGGCGAGGTTATTTCTCACTCTATGGTGAACAAGTCTATTGAACGAGCTCAGAAGAAGGTTGAGGAAAACAATTTTGGGACAAGAAAAAGATTACTTGAATATGATGATGTAATGAACAAACAGAGAGAAATCATCTATACAAAAAGAAAACATGCTCTATTTGGAGAAAGATTATCTTTAGATGTTACGAATATGATATATGACACTTGTTTTAATATAGTAAATCAGAATCATGAAGTTAAAGATTTCGATACATACAAGCAAGATGTAATGAGAGTTCTTACTATCAATTCTCCTGTTAATGAAGAGGAGTTTAATTCAAAAGATGAGAATGAAATTTTAGATGCCACATATAATAATTGTATAAATAATTATAAAACTAAATCATCAAATATTGCTTCTACAGTACTTCCTCAAATTAATGATATATTTAAAAGTCAATCTGCTACTTATAAAAATATTGTTATTCCGTTTACCGATGGAAAGAAAACATTACAAGTTACTGCTGATTTAGAACAATCTGTTAATTCTGAGGGAGGAAATATTGCTACAGAAATAGAAAAAGGAGTTACACTTGCTATCATTGATGATTTCTGGAAAGAGCATTTAAGAGAGATGGATGATTTAAAACAATCAGTTCAAAATGCCGTTTACGAACAAAAAGATCCTTTACTTATTTATAAATTTGAAGCTATTGATTTATTTAAAGTTGTAATGAGTAAAATAAATAAAGATATTGTTTCTTTCTTACTTAAAGCTGGAATTGATGGAGGAGATCAGAAAATAAAAGAAGAAAAAACTGCAATTCACAAAGAAAATTTACAAACAAGTAGAGAGTCTGATTTACCCGATGCAAACCAACAAAACCCAAATCAAGCTCCACAAAAACAAAAAGCTCAACCAATCAGAACAGAACAGAAAATCGAAAGAAATGCACCTTGTCCATGTGGTAGCGGGAAGAAATACAAGAAATGTCACGGCAGATAGCGAAAAGAAATGGTGTAAAATACATAATCAGATATTTATTTTATTTCATCTTACTAATAAATATAAACTCCTGTAAAACGTATAATATTATTCCTGAAAAGGAAGATACTCCAAAACATGATTTTGATATAAATTTATCGGGAGATACTCCTAACTATTCCGAAATAAAATATTGGGTGGAACATCCTGGAAAGGAGAATCATTACGCAAGTCTTCCAAAAAATTATACGGATACCTTATATAATTCTAATCCTAAAATAGATGTGTTTTTCGTACATCCTACACTTTATACTAAAGGAAATAGATGGAATGCCGATATCAATGATAAAAATCTAAATAGAAAAATTGGAAATGCTGCTATTAAAAATCAGGGGAGTGTTTTCTTAGGAATTGCAAATATTTACGCTCCACACTACAGACAAATGCACATTCAGTCTTATTACGATTTAGAAAATGGATTACAAGCATTTGAAGTTGCTTATTCGGATGTAAAAAATGCATTTATCTATTATTGGAAAAATTATAATAAAGGAAATAAATTTATTATTGCCGGACATAGTCAAGGGACAAATCATGCAGAACGATTGTTGAAAGAAGTAATTCTGAAAAACGACAGTATGAAAAATCAATTGATTATTAGTTACCTGCCAGGCATGCCAATTATACAATTTCATGAAGAATTACCTCCTTGTAACTCTCCAAATGAAGTAAATTGTTTCCTTTCGTGGCGTACATTAGCAGAGGGATACTTACCAAGTGATTGGGATTCTTCTGATAGTATTTCTTGTGTAAACCCTATTAGTTGGAAAACGGATACTGTAATCTCTGAAAATGAAAATCATCTAGGAATTCTTTTTCAAAATCATAAAACACATTATCCAAATTCGATAGCAGCATACAATCATAAGGGAGTAGTTTGGATAAAACCGATAAAAATTCCTTTTGCTAATTTCTACCGAATGGATAATTATCATATTGCTGATTATAATCTGTTCTGGATTAACATTAGAAATAATTTAAGATATCGATTAAAAGAAAATGGATACAACTAAGAAAAATAGATGTAATTGGCCAAAAGATGATGATTTATACATAGAATATCATGACAGGGAATGGGGAGTTCCTGTTTATGATGATGCTAAAATATTTGAGTTTTTATTATTAGAAACTTTTCAAGCAGGACTAAGTTGGATAACTATACTTAGAAAAAGAGAGAATTTCCGAAAAGCATTTAATAATTTTGATTATCAAAAAATTGCAAATTATTCAGAGAAGAAAATTAAAGAACTGAAATTAGATGCAGGAATTATCAGAAATAAATTAAAAATAAAAGCAGCTAAAACTAACGCTATTGCTTTTATAGAAGTTCAAAAAGAATTTGGAACCTTTAGTAAATATATTTGGGGATTTGTAAATGGAAAACCAATTCAAAATAATTTTAAATCATTAAGTGAAATGCCTGCAAACACACCTCTTTCTGAGAAAATAAGTTCTGATCTAAAGAAAAGAGGATTTAAATTTGTAGGAACAACGATTGTTTATGCACATATGCAAGCTATGGGAATTGTAAACGATCATACAACTGATTGCTTCAGATATAATGAAGTCTAATTTACTTGTCCTTTTTTTCTTTCATTCCTTCAACAGCAATCAGACTACTTTGAATCTGCATTTGTAAATCTCCAACGTTATCAGGAGAATACGGCATAAATATAGTACTCGTGTTCTCTCCTAATTTTGAAACTGTTTCATAATGTTGAGTCATAAATAACATATTCATAACATCTTGACTAGTTACATGGTCTTCCATAGCAAGTTTAACTTCCTCTACCGATTCTTTTAATCCATTTGCAATTGCAATTCTTTGCTGCGCTATACCTTCTCCAGCCAATCGTTTACTTTCTGCGTCAGCCTCAGCCGCCGCTACTACTCTAATTTTAGCTGCTTCCGCTTCCTCTTTTGCTGCTTCTTTCATTCTTTTTGCAGCATTTATTTCATTCATAGAGTGTTTTACTTTTGCGTCAGGATCAATATCAGTTACTAGTGCTTTAATAAAATCAAATCCAAATTGCCGCATTGTACCTGAAAGTTCAGCTTTTACAGATAAAGCTATTTTCTCTTTCTCTGCAAAAACATCATCTAACTCCATTAAGGGCACTTCAGACCTAATTGAATCAAAGACATAGGATTGAATTTGTTGCTCAGGGTTATTTAATTCATAAAAAGAATCTTTTATACCTACTGCAGCATCAATTACAAAAAACTGCACGGAAACTACTATTCTTACAAATACATCATCCTTTGTTTTGGTTTCTACTTCAACTGGCAGTTCTCTTACTCTCAAGTTTACATTACCAGCAATAACATCAATGAAAGGGATTTTCAAGTGCAAACCAGCTTTTGAAACTTTATTGAATTTTCCTAATCTTTCTATTATTACCGCATGTTTTTGTTTTACCATATATAATGCACCTCTTAATAAGATGAATAATCCTATAACATAAAATACAGTCTGAATTGGGAAATCTATTTGTTCCATAATAATTCTTTTTTGGTTGTTGTCAAATATAACAAAAACTTATGATTAAAGAAGGATCCTATAAGAGTGTCTTGAATTTTATTTCAAATACCTGAAATCATGATTGTTCTTAATCTTTTGTAAAGATTCGTAAATTAAACGAATTACATTTTCTACATCATCTTTACTTACAGTTTCTACTGTAGTATGCATATACCTAAGTGCTAAAGAAATTAAAGAAGACGCTACTCCTCCTGTTGCATAAGCGAAAGCATCTGTATCAGTACCTGTAGATCTGGATGCTGCCGCTCTTTGGAAAGGAATCTTATTCTTTTCTGCAGCTGTAATAATAAGATCTAATAAGTTGTTCTGTACTGCTGGTCCGTAAGTTAAAACAGGTCCGTCTCCACATTTAGTATCTCCTTGTTTTATTTTATCCAGCATAGGAGTTCCTGTATCATGACAAACATCCGTTACAATTGCCACATCTGGTTTTATGTTTTCTACAATCATCTGAGCTCCTCTCAAACCTACTTCCTCTTGCACCGAGTTAGTAATATATAATCCAAAAGGTAATGTTACTTTATTTTCTTTTAACAAACGAGCTACCTCAGCAATCATAAACCCACCAATACGATTATCCAATGCTCTACCAACATAATATTTTTTATTCAATATCATGAATTCATCTTCATAAGTAACCACGCAACCTACATGAATTCCTAACTTTTCTACTTCCTCTTTATCTTTTGCTCCACAATCCAAAAAGATATTGTCTAGTTTAGGAGGTTTCTCCGTTCCTGCTGTTCTGGTATGAATAGCTGGCCATCCAAACACTGCTTTCACCATTCCTTTTTTAGTATGGATATTTACTCTCTTGGATGGAGCTATCTGATGATCGGAACCACCATTTCTTCTTAAGTAGATAAATCCATCTTTAGTAATATAATGAACAAACCAAGATATCTCATCAGCATGTGCTTCTATAACAACTTTGTATTTTGCTTCAGGGTTTATAACTCCAACAACAGTTCCGTAAGTATCTACAAAGTGCGTATCAATGTAAGGTTTTATATAGTCCAACCACATTTTCTGACCTCCACTTTCAAATCCTGTTGGTGATGGGTTGTTTAAATATGCTTCTAAGAAAGCTTCTGATTTTTTTGTAATTATTTTATTTTTTGCCATTATTTTATTTTTATAAGACGCGAATATAAGGATTTTATCCTGCCCAACCTTCTCGATCTAACGAACGGTACTGGATAGCTTCTGCTATGTGTTGACTTTCTATATTTTCAGAAGCAGCTAAATCTGCTATTGTTCTAGATACTTTTAATATTCTGTCATATGCACGAGCGGATAAATCTAATTTTTCCATAGCTGTTTTTAACATATCGCTACTCTCACTATCAAGTATACAAAACTTCTGAATATGTTTACTGTTCATGTGAGAATTAGAATAAGTCTTATCTGATTCAGAAAATCGTTTTTCTTGAATTTCTCTCGATAAAATAACTTTCTCTCTAATATCTTTACTACTTTCTCCTTTCTCTTTAGATGAAAGCTCTGAAAAACTAACTGGAGTAACCTCAACATGCAAATCAATTCTATCTAATAATGGTCCAGAGATCTTGTTCAGATATTTCTGTACCATTCCTGGAGGACATAAACAATCCTTCTCTGGGTGATTATAATAACCACAAGGACAAGGATTCATAGAAGAAACCAACATAAAACTTGCAGGATAATCTACAGTTGATTTTGCTCTAGAAATTGTAACTACTCTATCTTCTAAGGGTTGCCTCATCACTTCTAATACTGTTCTTTTAAACTCAGGTAATTCATCTAAAAATAAAACTCCATTATGAGATAAGGAAATTTCTCCTGGCTGAGGATTTACTCCACCTCCTACTAAAGCAACGTCCGAAATAGTATGATGTGGAGAACGAAATGGTCTGGATGTCATCAGTGTGTTATTTGCTGACAACCTACCAGCAACAGAATGAATTTTTGTGGTTTCTAAAGCCTCCTGTAAAGTAAGTGGAGGTAAAATTCCAGACATCCTTTTTGCTAACATAGTTTTACCCGATCCAGGAGGACCAATCATTATCACATTATGACCTCCAGCTGCCGCAATCTCTAATGCTCTTTTTATATTTTCTTGTCCTTTTACATCCGAAAAATCAGGAATATTATTATTAAGTGCTGAATAAAATTCTGCTCGGGTATCAATCTCAGTTTTTTCTATTTCTGAATCTCCATTAAAAAAATCTATTAGCTCCTTAATATTTTCCACTCCCAAAACTTCTAAATCATTTACAATAGCAGCTTCTCTAGCATTTTCTTTTGGTAAGATGATTCCTTTAAATCCTTCTTCTCTAGCTTTTATTGCTATTGGCAAAGCTCCTTTTATATGATGAAGACTTCCGTCTAAAGATAGCTCCCCCATTATGACATAATCAGATATTATTTCTGATTTCATCTGACCAGAAGCAGCTAAAATACCTATTGCTAAAGGTAAGTCATATGAAGAACCTTCCTTCTTAATATCGGCAGGCGCCATATTTATTATTATCTTTTTCCCAGGAATTCTGTATCCGTTATTCTGAAGTGCTGCACGGATTCTTTGTTCAGATTCTTTTACCGCATTATCAGGAAGTCCTACTAAATAGAATTTGATACCTGCAGTAACATCTACCTCAATTGTAATTGTTGTGGCATGAATTCCACTAACTGCAGATCCATAAGTCTTTACTAACA
>ENA-ORDR01001625-ORDR01001625.1-marine-metagenome-genome-assembly--contig:-NODE-1625-length-10253-cov-3.867433_pt1 | contig 10253 bp, 11 predicted proteins | sample MGYA00240993_ERZ508538 | MGnify/ENA primary metagenome ERZ508538 (study PRJEB26207, sample SAMN05421999) | marine metagenome | isolation source: Monterey Bay, California, USA | place: USA:Monterey Bay...
TTATTCCATTTTTAATTACATGTTTAGGTGTTGAATAAGGAATAAGTTTGGATTTTGTTTCTTCATGGCAGAGTTTTTTTAACTGTTCTTCTTCCTCACAATAAATAAGTGTTCCTGCTACCATATTTTTAAAGATCCGGAATTGATCTACATATATTTCAAAAGTTGGGAATACATTTATATGATCCCAAGCAATTCCGCTAAGTACTGCAATATCTGGCTTATATAAATGAAATTTCGGACGCCTATCAATAGGGGAACTTAAATATTCATCTCCCTCCAAAATAATAATTGGAGCTTCATTTGTTAGTTTTACCATGGTGTCAAACCCCTCTAATTGTGCACCTACCATATAATCGCAATCTATATTTAGGTTTTGTAAAACATGCAAAATCATTGCAGTAATTGAAGTTTTCCCATGGCTTCCTCCAATTACTACTCTCTTCTTCTTTTTAGATTGCTCGAAAATATATTCTGGGTAGGAGTATATTGGAATATCTAATTCTTTTGCTTTTGCTAGTTCCAGGTTATCTTCTCTTGCATGCATCCCTAAGATTATTGCATCTAGGTTTTTTGTTATTTTCTCCGGAAACCACCCCATATTCTTAGGAAGTAAGTCGTATTTTTCTAATCTATCTTTACTAGGACTGAAAATAGCGTCATCAGATCCTGTAATAGTATACCCTTTATGGTGCAAAGCAAGAGCCATATTGTGCATGGCACTACCTCCGATAGCAATTAAATGTATATTCATTTGTTAAATAATTTCGGAAACTAAATTAAAGATAAATATCATTTCTTATTTTTGGAGCAACAAAAATTACTAACATGCAATTGTACACAATAGATACAGGATATTTTAAATTAGATGGAGGAGCAATGTTTGGTGTTGTTCCTAAAGTTTTATGGAGTAGAACTAATCCATCTGATGAAAATAATTTATGTCCTTGGGCTATGCGTTCTTTACTTATTGAAGATGGAAATAGACTTATTTTAATTGATAACGGAATAGGAGATAAGCAAGATGATAAATTCCTGAAACACTATTACTTGCATGGAGATGTAAATTTACATTCATCACTTGCAAAACATGGTTTTTCTGCAGATGATGTAACAGATGTTTTTCTAACTCATTTACATTTTGACCATTGCGGTGGTAGTGTAAAATGGAATAAAGATAGAACTGGATTTGAAATGGCATTTAAAAATGCAAAATATTGGACTAATAAGAGTCATTGGAAATGGGCTACCGTCCCAAATAACAGAGAAAAAGCATCTTTTTTAAGAGAGAATATTATTCCAATTGAGGAGGCCGGACATTTAAATTTTGTGGAGAATGAGAAGAATATATTTAATAATTTTGATGCATTATTTGTAAACGGACATACAGAAGCCCAAATGATACCTCATATAAGATACAATGGTAAAACAATAGTATTTGCTGCAGATTTATTACCAAGTACAGGTCATATTCCACTTCCGTATGTTATGGGTTACGATACAAAACCACTAGTAACATTATCTGAAAAAGAAAAGTTCTTAAATAAGGCGGCAGAACGAGAATACATTATATTTTTGCAACATGATAATTATAGTGAGTGTTGTTCTTTAAAAATAACAGAAAAAGGGGTCAGATTAAAAGATACGTTCTCACTTTCAGAAATCTTATAAAATGAAAAATATATTTAAAGATCATCCAAATAAAGTTGGAGAAACCTATTTTGAACATTTTCTTAAAGCTTTTGGCTTTGGGATTAAATTAATGTTGATATCTATACGAGTATTTATTCATGCTATATTTCCTTGGTGCTTTGAACATAGTACTAGTGATCGAATAAAGAAACTAAATGACACCTTACAAGATAGAAAGAACTCTGTTAATGCAGGTGAGAATTAAAAACATTCCAACTTTTACTAAAATCAGTTGTTTCGTCAAATGATTTTTTCTTTGATTTTTCTCTGTATAACAGAATATTTGAACCAGATTTATCTTTTATAGTAATCGTTTCGAAATCATCAATGTCATCTCCTTTAGTTAAAGAAGTTTTGTATCCTATTTTTATATATGGAGATAATTTTGAGTCAGACATATTGCTTTAATTTCGTTTCAAATTTAATAAATCTTTTTGTATTACGGCATTTTTAATACTTTGTTGCGTATAAACTTATATTTTTGCGAAAGTTTATGGAAAATAAAAAACGATATAATGATTTTACTTCTTTTATACGAAGAAGGTTTAATGGTAGAGTACAGAAAGTATCTATAGATGCAGGATTTACATGCCCAAATAAAGATGGAAGTAAAGGAATAGGGGGTTGTACTTATTGTAATAATAATACTTTTAATCCAGATTATTGCAAACCTATAAAACCGATAAAAGTTCAGATTGAAGAAGGAATTGAGTTCTTTTCTAGAAAATATAAGGCTCAGAGATACTTAGCATATTTTCAAGCATTTACCAATACTTATGCTCCACTTTCAGATTTAAAGAAGATGTATGAGGAAGCACTTTCTCATCCGGATGTAATTGGTTTGGTAATAGCAACAAGGCCTGATTGTATTAAAGATGAGGTTTTAGATTATTTGGAAGAATTAGCGTCTAAGGATTATTTTATTAAACTTGAGTTTGGTTTAGAATCTACAAAAGATGAAACTTTAGAACTTATTAATAGATGTCAGACTCATGAAGATGCAATTGACGCTTTTAACAGAGCAAATGGAAGAGGTTTACACTTAGGTGGACATCTTATTTTAGGTTTACCAGCAGAAACAAAAGAAGATATGTTGAATCACGCTAGAATGGTCTCTCAGCTTCCTATTAATACTCTTAAAATACATCATTTACAAATTGTAAAACATACTATGATGGCTCATCAATTCAAAAATACTCCTGAAATGTTTACTTTTATGGAGTTAGATGAATATATAGATTTGGTAGTAGATTTTATCGAACTTATAAATCCGGAAATAATATTAGAACGATTTTTTAGCGAATCTCCTGCCAGAATGTTAATACATCCAAAATATGGATTAAAGAATTTTGAAGTAAAACACATGGTAGAAAAGAGATTAGAAGAAAGAGATGCTATGCAAGGGAGATTATTTAAAATCTCTAAATAATTTTTCGGCCCCCATCCAAATTAATATTACTGGCCAATAGGTTTTTATTAAGTGTCCAACCGAGAAATCTTCAATAATTCCTAGGTTGTCGAGTAAAAATAACACACCTAGTACAATTAAAAATAAGGAAATTCCAATACTTTTTTTCATCTTTTAAATTTTTCACTAAAGTAATAATTATATTTGTAATCTCAAAACTATAAAATATGTCAGACGATAAAAAAATAATTTTCTCAATGGTAGGACTTTCTAAGTCCTTCAACAACAATAACAAACAAGTATTAAAAGATATTTATTTATCTTTTTTCTATGGTGCAAAAATTGGTATTATTGGTCTAAATGGTTCCGGTAAATCTACTCTTTTAAAGATAATTGCAGGGGTTGAAAAATCATTTCAAGGAGATATACATTTTAAAGGAGATCATTCTATTGGATATTTGGAACAAGAACCAAAACTAGATGACACAAAAACTGTAATGGATATTGTAAAAGAAGGAGCTGGAGAGCAAGTAGAACTTCTGGAAGAATACAATAAAATAAACGATCTTTTCGGACTTCCTGAATATTATGAAGATGCAGATAAAATGGAGGAGTTGATGAAAAAGCAAGGGAATCTTCAAGACCAAATTGATGCTTGTGGAGCTTGGGATTTGGAAACAAAATTAAATATTGCAATGGACGCGCTTAGATGTCCTCCGTCAGATGCAAGTATTGAACATTTATCAGGAGGGGAGAAAAGAAGAGTTGCACTTTGCAGATTACTTTTACAAGAACCAGACATCTTACTTTTAGATGAACCAACTAACCATTTAGATGCAGAATCAGTTCAGTGGTTGGAACAACATTTACAACATTATAAAGGTACAGTTATTGCAATTACACACGATAGATATTTCCTAGATAATGTAGCGGGTTGGATTTTGGAATTAGATAGAGGAGAAGGGATTCCTTGGGAAGGAAACTATTCTACTTGGTTAGATCAGAAATCAAAAAGATTAGCACAAGAAGAAAAAACGGCATCTAAAAGAAGAAAGACTTTAGAAAGAGAATTGGATTGGGTTCGAATGACTCCGAAAGGAAGACATGCAAAATCGAAAGCCAGATTAAGTAATTACGAAAATCTGTTATCTGAAAAAGGTAAGGAAAAAGAAGAAAAATTAGAATTATATATTCCTCCAGGGCCAAGATTAGGAAACAATGTTATTGATGCAGAAGGAGTGAGTAAAGCTTTTGGAGAACGATTACTTTATGAAGATTTAAATTTTAAACTTCCTCCGGCAGGAATTGTTGGTATTATTGGTCCGAACGGAGCGGGTAAAACTACTTTATTCCGAATGATAATGGATCAAGAAAATCCAGATAATGGAACTTTTAAAGTAGGAAACACTGTAAAAATTGCCTATGTAGATCAGCAGCATACGGATATTGATTTGGATAAAACAATTTGGGAACAAATTACTGACGGACAAGAATTGGTAGAGGTTGGTGGTAAGAAAATGAACTCTAGAGCTTATGTTGCAAGATTTAACTTTAATGGTTCCGATCAAAATAAAAAAGTAGGAGTTCTTTCGGGTGGTGAGAGAAATAGACTTCATTTGGCTATGACTTTACGACAAGAAGCTAATGTACTTTTATTAGATGAGCCAACAAATGATTTGGACATAAATACACTCCGTTCTTTAGAAGAAGGGTTAGATAATTTTGCAGGTTGTGCTGTTATTATTTCTCACGACAGATGGTTTTTAGATAGAGTTTGTACTCATATCTTAGCTTTTGAAGGAGATAGTAAAGTAGTGTATTTTGAAGGTGGTTTTTCTGATTATGAAGAAAATAGAAAGAAAAGAATGGGAGATGCTGCTCCTACAAGAATCAAGTATAAAAAGCTGGTTAGAGATTAACTATTCTGAGTCTTTCTTAAGAGTAAAAGTCCTAAAATAATATATAGGAAATTTGGTATCCAAACAGCAATCCAAGCTTGTAAGTTTCCATTTGTAGCTAGTGTAGAGGAAAATTGGAAAAATAATATATAAGAAAATGAGATAAGTAATCCTAATCCCATATTTGTGCCAGTTCCTCCTTTTTTCTTTTTACTAGATAAAGATACTGCAATAATTGTCAGAATTATTATTGCAAAAGGAAATGCGATTCGTTTGTGTTTTTCAATTTTATAAAACTTTGCTTTCCCAGAACTCAAAAGTATTTCTTCTTTTATACTTTCATTTAATTCTTTAATATTCATAGTTTCCGCCAAATTTAGCTGAACTATAAAGTCAGAAGGAAGTATAGATAAAATAGTGTCAAGTTTTTCACCTTTTTGTAGAATTTCTCCATTATTATTAAATTTTCTTAACTCAAACTTGTTTACCGACCAATTTTCATTTTCTGCATTCCACTGAATATAATTTGCTCTAAGTTTATTTTTAAGTTTTCCATTTTCAAAATTTTCTACAGAAAATTTATAACCGATATTTCTTTTATTATTATACCCTTCCAGATAATAAAATTCGTTTCCTTTTTTCTGAAGATGAATATTTTTTCTTAAAAGTTTCTTCTCAGATTTCAGATATTTATTTTGAAAATCAATTTTGTTTTTGTTTGAGATAGGAATAATAAAACTACCTAATACAAAAGATAATGTTGCTAAAAAAATAGAGGAAATAATAAAAGGTCTTAAAAATCTTTTAAAACTCATACCACTATTAAAAATAGCTATTACTTCAGAGTTATCCGCCATTTTTGAAGTGAAAAACACAACAGAAATAAAAATAAATAAAGGAGAAAAAAGATTTGCAAAATAGGGTATAAAATGAATGTAATATTCTGAAATTATAGTCAAAAAACTTAAGTCATGTTCCATGAAATCATCAATCTTTTCAGATATATCAATCACAATAACTACTAACAATAGTAGTGTGAGTGAATAGAAGAAGGTCCCTAAGAATTTCTTTATAATATATCTGTCAATCTTATTCATTTATAACCTAATTGTAAGTTTTTTTACCATCATATTTTTCCAAGATGTAAATGTTCCATCTTTTAGTTTTTCACGAGCTTGTTCCATTAACCACAAATAAAAACGAATATTGTGTAGAGTGCAAATTTGTTTACCTAACATTTCATTTGCTTTAAACAGATGACGAACATAAGCTTTTGTATAGGAAGAATCTACATATGAAGTTCCGTTTGGGTCTATCATAGTAAAATCTTTTTCCCATTTTTTGTTCTTAATATTTATTGTTCCTTCTGATGTAAACATCATACCGTTTCTAGCGTTTCTGCTTGGCATTACACAATCAAACATATCAATTCCAAGCGCAATATTTTCTAACAGATTTGCAGGAGTTCCTACTCCCATTAAATATCTTGGTTTTTCTTCTGGTAAAACCGAGCAAACAATATCTGTCATTTCATACATCATCTCGTGTGGCTCACCAACTGAAAGTCCTCCAATTGCATTTCCTGCTCTTTCAAAACTTGTTATTTTTTCTGCAGATTGCAACCTTAAATCTTTATAAACAGACCCCTGAACTATAGGAAAGAAAGTCTGGTCAAATCCATATCTCCCTTCTGTGGAATCAAATCTGTCGCAACACCTTTTTAACCATCTGTGAGTCATATGCATGGAATTTTTGGCATAATCATATTCGCAAGGATAAGGGGTGCATTCATCAAAAGCCATTATGATATCAGCTCCAATTGTTCTTTGAATATCAATTGCATACTCTGGAGTAAAAAAGTGATAAGAACCGTCAATATGTGATTGAAAAGTAACACCTTTCTCTATTATCTTTCTGGCTCCTGATAGGGAATAAACCTGATATCCTCCAGAATCGGTAAGTAAAGGTTTGTCCCATCCAATAAATTTATGTAATCCTCCAGCAGATTCTATTACATCTATTCCTGGCCTTAAATACAAATGGTAGGTGTTACCTAAAATTATTTGTGCTTTTGTATCTTCTTTTATTTCATGCTGATGTACTCCTTTTACTGATCCGGCAGTACCTACTGGCATAAAGATTGGAGTTTCTACATTTCCATGTGCTGTTTCAAATTCTCCTAAACGAGCATTTGAAAAAGGATCTTTTTTGTGTATTGTAAATTTCATTGTTGCAAATGTAAATAAATAGTATCATATCTAAAGTCATAATACTTACATCTAAATATGTATTTTTGCTTTTAGTAGTTACGGATTCTATCGCTTTCTATTTTTTAGAAAGAGGAAAGTCCGGACAAGGTAGAGAAACATAGCGGATAACATCCGTCCTCCTTTTGGAGAGGACAAGTGCAACAGAAAGCAAGTACAGTTCGGCTGTAGTGAAATCAGGTAAACTCTATGTCTTGCAATGCCATGTAAACTAAGGTTTGAGGCTTTCTCGGTCAACTTAGAGGGTAGGCAGATTGAGGTAAAAAGTAATTTTTATCCTAGATAAATGATAGAACTCAATTTATTGGGAACAGAATCCGGCTTATGAGTAACTACTAAAAAATCCAGTGGAGACACTGGATTTTTTAATTATAAGTTTTTATATGATCCATCACATATAGCCCCTTTTGAAGAATGTTTGCATCCAGAACAAGATACTTTCTTATTTTCAGTAATTTCTACAATTTCTGGGGAGAATCCTGTTCCTTTGTGTGAACCATCACAATAAGGATCTTTGGAACTTAAACCACATGTGCAAAAGCTTTTTTCCTTCTTTTTCAACAACAACATAAGGTGATTTCTGTACTATCTTTGGTAAATTCCCCGCTTTATTTTTTCTCCAAATATACTAATTTATATTTTACTCTTGATCAGCTAAAAATCTTTCTGCATCAAGTGCTGCCATACAACCTGTACCAGCAGAAGTAACCGCTTGTCTGTACACATGGTCCGCAATATCTCCAGCGGCAAATACTCCAGGAATAGCAGTTTTTGAAGTTCCTGCTTCAATAAGTAAATATCCGTTTTCGTCCATTTCTAACTGTCCTTTAAATATAGCAGAGTTTGGAGTGTGTCCGATAGCAACAAAAAATCCGGAACAAGGAACAGTTGTTTCTTTCCCAGTTTTATTATTTACAGATGTTACACTTTCTACTCCTTTAGGCCCTGCTTCACCATTAATGCTTTTTGTTTCATGGTTAAATAAAATCTCTAAGTTTTCTGTTTTCATTACTCTGTGTTGCATTGCTTTAGAGGCTCTCATTTCATCTCTACGAACAAGCATAGTAACTTTATTACACATTTTAGCAAGGTATGTAGCTTCCTCAGCAGCTGTATCTCCTGCTCCTACAACAACTACATCTTTTCCTTTATAAAAGAATCCATCACAAGTAGCACATGCAGAAACTCCATATCCATTTAGTCTTTTCTCATCTTCCAATCCTAACCATCTGGCAGAAGCTCCAGTTGCAATTATTACAGTTTCTGCAAGTAAATTTGTATTTTCATCAATTTCTATTTTAAATGGTCTCTCAGAGAAATCAACTTTTGTAACCATTCCCCAACGAGTTTCTGTGCCAAATCTTTCTGCTTGTTTTCTAAGATCTTCCATCATTTCAGGTCCGGTTATCCCTTCTGGGTATCCTGGATAATTATCTACATCAGTTGTTGTTGTTAATTGTCCTCCTGGTTGAAGTCCTTGTATTACAACAGGATTTAAATCTGCTCTTGCTGCATAAATTGCAGCTGTATATCCAGCAGGTCCTGAACCAATAATTAAAACATCAATTTTTTCTAATTCTTCTGTCATCTTTTTTATTTAATTTAAGTGCAAATATATTTAGTTGAGATAAATTAATTCTTAGAAAATATCAAATATATCTGGATCATGTTCTTCTGTAATTGTATTATTTTTTAATATTGGAACAAGATAGTACCTTGTGCCATATCCTGTCCAGGATCCTAACCCACCATTAATATTACTTGATAGATTCATTGGCTCTGAAAATGGGTTTCCTCCAGAAGTCGAGTTTCTTACTACACCTCTCCAAAATTTCATTGCAGCAAGATCAACTTGACAGAATTTTATTAATACGACATCTTCAGGTATTAGTACGCTATCTTGACCTACCGTAGTTGTATCTTGGTATTTTTTGTATTTAAAAGTTTTATAGGAGCCATTTGGAAAACCTCCTTGTTCACTTGGTCTTGGAAAGTCCGTTTCAAATGACTCTCCATTTATTAGAACATCAGGACCACAATCTACTAATAATAATGAGTTGTCTTTTTTATTAGTAAGTGTTGGGGGGGTTGTCAGTGTATCTATTATCCAATGTTCTACTCTTTTACTTCTAATTAGTATATTGTTCCCAATTGTGTCTGGATCAGTGTAGTTAGCATTTATTTCACATTTATATTGATTATCTTGAGTACTCTCTGTCTCCTCAATCCATATTGAATCTAGAGGAATTGAGTGTGGTATGGTAGTTGATGATGTAACTAAGCTTTCATTCCAGTTGATTTCTAGATTATATCGAAAACCCTCCTGACTAAAGTTTGCCCAATCTATAGTGAAGTCTAAATTAGTAAATACTGGTATGGTCCCTATTAGTTCGTAGGACAATTCTATTGAGTCAATTGTTTCATTACCATCTAATTTAAAAACCGTTATCTCAGCATCAGAAATAAATAAATTATTATATGTAGAGCTGTCAATTGTTTCAAAATACCCTTGATTTCTTGTTAAAATTACATAAGGAGGAAATCCAGGTTCAATAGATCCTTGCACTACTAGTTTCTCTGGAATAGGAGGGAAATCTAATGATATTTCTTTTCTACAAGAAAATAAAAAAGAGATGATAAATAAGTATAAAAGATATTTTTTCATAGTTAAAAGTTAAAGTTCCAAGTAATAGAAGGTAATATTGGGAATATAGATACTTGATACGCTTTAGGAGTTAAATTACCCTCTTGTATTGTTCCATTTTCATCTTCAATGTTATTTTCTAATCCTAGATAAATGAAGTATGGGTTCTTTCGATTATATACATTATATATAGAGAAATTCCATGAAGATTTGAATTTTCTATTCTTTTTCTTATTAGGTGTATAAGTTGCCCCAATATCTAACCTATGATAAGGAATCATTCTATATCCATTTCTAGAGGTAAATTCAGTGTATATATTTCCGTCAATTATATATCTTTCAGA
>ENA-ORDR01001629-ORDR01001629.1-marine-metagenome-genome-assembly--contig:-NODE-1629-length-10221-cov-2.735903_pt1 | contig 10221 bp, 7 predicted proteins | sample MGYA00240993_ERZ508538 | MGnify/ENA primary metagenome ERZ508538 (study PRJEB26207, sample SAMN05421999) | marine metagenome | isolation source: Monterey Bay, California, USA | place: USA:Monterey Bay...
TCTGATTCTCTAATTGATAGTTTTGATTTATTTTTTTGTTTAGTAAAAAATACTTTTGACCAATAAGTGTTGAACTCTGAAGAATAAAAGAGTTTATCCCCTTTAAATTTTTTAATAGTTATTTTTTTTTCATTAATATCAACCTGGTCATTAATATTTTTTTCTTTAAAATATATTCGAATGAGAAAAACTATAACAAGGTATTCAGCTCCAAGAAATATTGAAACAGGCCATGCTCCTTGTGCTATGAGAAATAAAGAGAACAGAACACTCCAAAACATTAAAATTATTCCTAATATTATAAAAACTAATTTGGAACTGCTTTGATAAGGTATTATTTTTTCTTTCATCATATTGTTGTATTTTAGTATTTATATAAAAATTTTTTATTTTAAAGTGGACTCATGGATAAAAGTTCAATCAATTCTGTCTATAGAATTTTGGCAAAAAAAATTGGTGAACCTAAGACAGAGCTAAATTACCGGAACCCGTATACATTTTTAGTCTCTGTTGTTTTATCCGCGCAGGCGACAGATAAATCAGTAAATAACGCCACTAGAGATTTGTTTAAAACAGTTAAAACTCCCAAAGATATGGTTACTTTAGGAGAGAGAAAGCTGAAAAGTTATATAAAAACAATCGGACTTTATAATTCTAAGGCAAGAAATGTTATTAATTTATCAAAGATATTAATTAAAGACTTCCAAAGTAAGATACCTAGTGAGTTTAAAGATTTAACAAGCTTGCCAGGAGTGGGAAATAAAACGGCTAGCGTTTATCAAAATGAAATTTTAGATATTCCAAGAATTGCTGTAGATACTCATGTTTACCGTGTTTCAAACCGAGTAGGGTTAGCAAAAACTAAAACCGCAGACCAAACACAGGAAATTTTAGAGCAAATAACACCTAAAAAATGGCTAAAAACAGCCCATCACTTGCTTATTTTGCATGGAAGATATACATGCAAATCGCAAAAACCAATGTGTGACCAATGTGTTATCACTAAACACTGTGTGTATTTGAAAAATGAAAAAAATTAAAAAAATATTAGCAGCTAATAGAAGTGAAATTGCTATTAGAATATTTAGAGCTGCAGAAGAGTCTGGAATAAAAACTGCTGCTATTTATTCGAAAGAAGATAGGTTCGCTCTCCATCGTTTTAAGACTGATGAGAGTTATCTTGTAGGTGAAGGTAAAGGACCTATTCAAGCATATCTCGATATTAATTCCATCATTGATATTGCAAAGAAAGCAGGCGTGGATGCTATTCATCCTGGATATGGTTTCTTATCAGAAAATCCTGATTTAGCTGATCAGTGTGAAAAAAATAATATTATATTTATTGGGCCCACTAAAGAAATACTTAATAGACTTGGAAACAAGACTGCAGCAAAAGAAGTTGCAGACGAGGCCGGGGTTAGCACCATTCCTTCAGTAAAAGTAAATGAAGCAAACAAGAAAACCATTCACGATGAAGTAAATGAAATTGGTTACCCTGTTATTGTGAAAGCGAGCTGGGGTGGTGGTGGAAGAGGAATGAGAGTTGTTCGTTCTCCTGATGAATTATCCGAACAAATAGAACTTGCACAAAGTGAATCTAAAAAAGCATTTGGCAAGGATGAAGTTTTTATTGAAAAGTTTTTAGAAGATGCGGCTCACATTGAAGTACAAATATTAGGGGACAAGCACGGTAACATTGTTCATTTGTATGAAAGAGACTGCTCTCTTCAAAGACGCCATCAAAAAATCATTGAAAGAGCACCAGCGCATTTTTTAGAAGAAACATCTAGACAAAGTATTTGTGGTTCAGCAGTTAAGATTGCAAAGTATGTAAACTATTGCGGGGCTGGAACTGTTGAATTTTTGTATGATAAAAAAAATAACCAACATTATTTTATTGAAGTAAATCCAAGAATTCAAGTCGAGCACACTGTAACAGAAGAAGTGACAGGGATTGATATTGTAAAGGCTCAAATAAGAATTGCAGAAGGTGCAAAGATTGGAGAGGATCCAGCCTTACCAAATCAAGAAAATATTAAGTTAGATGGTTACGCAATTCAGTGCCGTGTTACTACAGAAGATCCTCTCAATAATTTTATGCCAGATTACGGTAAGATAATGACATATCGATCTGCTTCTGGCTTTGGTGTAAGATTAGATGGTGCAACGGCAGCTTCAGGATCAATTATTACACCGTATTATGATTCTCTTCTTGTAAAAGTTACGACTTGGGCACAATCAACCGATGATTGTATTAGAAGAATGGACAGAGCTCTTCGTGAATTTAGAATAAGGGGTGTTAAAACCAATCTCGTTTTTCTTGAGTCCCTTATAAACAACGATGATTTCAAGTCTGGCAAATACAATACTAATTTTGTTGATACCAATAAAGATCTATACAATTTCAAACCTAAAAAAGATCGCGCATCAAAAATTATTTCTTATTTAGGCGACATTGTTGTTAATGGACACCCAGACATAAAAGGAAGAACAAATGATTTTAATTTAACAGATGCGGTAATTCCTTCTTTTGAAAAAAATAATAGTGTAACCAATTATGTAGAAGAATTAAAAAAACATGGACCTGAAAAATTCTGTCAAAAGATAAAAGAAAAAAAATATACTCTTATTACCGACACAACTATGCGAGATGCTCACCAGTCACTCCTTGCAACAAGAATGAGAACTGATGATCTTGCGAATATTGCTGAATTTTATAGTAATAAACTCTCTGATTTGTTTTCTATTGAGTGTTGGGGTGGTGCAACTTTTGATACTTCAATGAGGTTTTTAAAAGAAGACCCATGGGATAGATTGGCAAAAATAAATCAACAAGCCCCTAATATTTTAAAACAAATGCTTTTACGTGGATCCAATGCTGTTGGGTATAAAAACTATCCTGATAATGTTGTGAAATTTTTTGTTAAAGAAGCAGCGCAAGCAGGAATTGATGTATTTAGAGTTTTTGATTCATTGAACTTAATTGATAATATGAAAGTTTCTATTGAAGAAGTTCGATTACAAAATAAAATTTGTGAGGGAACAATTTGTTATACTAACGATGTCACCGACCCTAAAGAAAATAAATATACGTTAAAATATTATATTGAGCTCGCAAAAGAATTAGAAAAAGCAGGCTCACATATCATTGCCATTAAAGATATGGCAGGTTTATGTAAACCGTCAGCTATTAAACTTTTAATAAAAGAATTAAGAAATGAAATTTCACTACCTATTCATTATCATACACATGATACGTCTGGAACTTCATCAGCTACTGTTTTGGCAGCAATTGAAGAGGGTATAGATATTGTTGATTTAGCAATGGATTCAATGAGTGGCTTGACCTCTCAACCAGCACTAGGCTCTATGGTATCAATAATGAAGCAAAACTATGAAGACCCAAGAATTGATGAAGTTAATATAAGAGAAGCTTCATTATACTGGGAGCAAGTTAGAAATAATTACAAAGCTTTTGAGACTGATTTTAAAGGTGGCAGCTCGGATGTTTATTTACATCAAATGCCAGGAGGGCAATTTACCAACCTAAAAGAACAAGCTCGATCTCTTGGCATAACAACTGACAAATGGGGTCTTGTTGCTAATATGTATGCAGAAGTTAATAAAATGTTTGGCGATATAATCAAGGTCACACCCTCTTCAAAAGTTGTAGGAGATATGGCGCTCTATATGATTACAAATGATCTCAGCCCCGAGGATGTTTTGAATCCAAATAAAGAAATTTCTTTTCCATCATCAGTTGTAGAATTTTTTAAAGGTGAAATTGGAATACCGATGGGTGGATTTCCAGAAAATTTGCAGAAGAAAATATTAGGAAATGAGAAACCACTTACTAAAAGAGCAGGCTCTGTTCTGCCAAGTGTTAACTTGGAAAAGGAAAAAGAAAATTTAGAGACAAAATACGAAGATAAAATTTCTAATCAACAACTTGCTTCTTATTTGATGTATCCAAAAGTATTTGAGGACTTTATGGATCATCGTCAAACATATAGTGACACCTCTATTCTATCAACCGAGTTATTTTTTTATGGACCACTTCCAGATAAGGAATACTCTTTACCAATAGATAAAGGTAAAAATCTCATTGTTCGTTATTTAGCAAAAGGAGAACCCAATGCTAATGGTTCAAGCTCAGTATTTTTTGAACTGAATGGCCAACCAAGAACGATTGAGATAACTAATAAAGAGTTTTCAAAAAATGTTGCTACTAAAACTAAATCAGAAGAGGGTAATGCAAATCATATTGGATCACCTTTGCCAGGACAAGTTGCTAAAATATTTGTTAATGAAGGCATAAAGGTAATTAAGGGTGATAGAGTTTTGGTTATTGAAGCAATGAAAATGGAAACAACTATTAATGCAGAAAAAAGTGGTACAATAAAAAAAATCTACGTAAGTTCTGGAGATAATGTAGAGACAAAAGATCTGTTAATTGAAATAGAATAAATTTAATTTAGTAAATTAAATTCTTTATAACATCCTTCTAGTGCCTGCTTCGAATTTAATAATTCTGCTTTGTCATTTCTTAACTCAAAATACTCAACTCTTTTGTTACTCACTTCTTGGTTAAAAAATAAAAATAATCTACATTTTTCACTATCATATCTTAAGGTGTAGACAGACCCATCTATTCTTGAAAGCTGAGCCTTACCTAATAAGTCAAAAATTTTATTTTCAGTTTTTCCAATAAAATTTATATCTGCTAATTTTTGTTGATTTTCGATAATACTTTTTTCTATTTCTTTTTTTTCTTCTAAGATTTCTATTTCTTCCTCTATTTCTTTTTCTTCAATAATTTCTTCAATTACAGTTTCCTCTTCATTCTCTTTTTTTGGAATAGATTTTTTCACTTTGTCGGTAACAGTATTTGTAACTTTAATAACTTCTTTGGTCACCTCTACAGTAGAACATCCCCAAACTAATAATGATAATGTAAGAAATAAAAATATCCGCATTGCTCTTATGATCAATTGTATATATGTAATATATTTATGATTACATCAATTAAATCACCTTTCTTAGAATATAAAATGACGATTTTGAGAAATAAAAAAACTTCTAATTCTTTATTCAGACAAACAATGAACGAGGCAAGCTATTTAATAGCAGCTGAAGTATTAAAACATTTAAAATATAAAAAAGTAACTGTCCAAACACCACTTACAAAAACGACCGGAAAAGATCTTGCGCAGCAAGTTATTCTTGTACCGATTTTGAGAGCTGGACTTGGATTGCTAGAGGGTTTTGTAAAGTTTTTACCGGATGCAGAAAAAGGACATATTGGTTTATACCGTGATGAACAAACATATGAGCCAGTTGAATATTTATTTAAACTTCCAAAAACTAAAAATAAAAAAGTTCTTGTCCTTGATCCAATGCTTGCTACAGGAAACTCATCTATAGCAGCTATAAATCTAATAAAGAACAAAGGCGTTAATATCAAAGATGTTTCACTGATTTCTCTTCTTGCCGCACCTGAGGGAATAAAAAATGTCCAAAAAAATCATCGCTCACTTCATGTCTTTACCTGTCAAATTGATGCAAAATTGGATAAAAATAAGTTCATAGTACCCGGCCTTGGTGACGCAGGTGATCGATATATGGGCACCTAGATCATTTATCCACGATATATAATTTAAATTTAATTTATTAATTTTTTTTTAAGATAAAGATGATATCTAAAGACTATATTTTACGGAAATAATGAGGAGATATTTACTATGAAAAAACTTTTAAATATTTTTGTTGTTTCTTTCGCGCTTGTATTTTCATCAAATCTATTTGCAAATAAAATTGGTGTAATTTACGATGCTGGAGGAAAATTCGACAAATCTTTTAATGAATTAGCTTTTAAAACAGCTGAAAGAGTAAAAAATGAATTAGGCTGGACTATGGTTGAGTTCGAAGCATCTAATAATACTCAAATTGAACAAGGAATGAGAAAAGTTGCTGATAGAGGAGCTACTCTTGTTGTTGCAATGGGATTTGCTCAAGCTGATGCAGTTGCGGCTGTAGCACCAGACTATCCAGATACAAATTTTGTAGCTGTTGATGTGTGTTGGTTGGATGATCCAGCAGGAAATATTTATCAAGCATGTTACAAAGAACACGAAGGATCTTTTCTTGTTGGTATGATTGCTGCTATGGCATCTGAAAGTGGCACGATCGGATTTGTTGGAGGAATGGATATTCCTTTAATCAGAAAGTTCCAAGGTGGTTATGAGCAAGGAGCACAATATGTTAATCCTAACATTACAGTTTTAGCTAATATGACTGGCACAACTCCTGAGGCTTGGAATAACCCGACTAAAGGAGCTGAGTTAACTAAAGCTCAAGTTGATGGTGGTGCTGATGTTGTTTATCAAGCTGCTGGTGGAACTGGAATTGGCGTTCTTCAAGCTGCAGCTGATGCAGGCATCATGGGTATCGGTGTTGATACAAATCAAAACTGGATGCACCCAGGAAATATGTTAACTTCAATGTTAAAACGTTTAGATTTAACAATCTTTGAGCAAGCTGAAAAAACTGCTGCTGGTACTTTTGAACCAGCTATAGTTGTGCTAGGTCTTGCAGAAGGTGGAGTTGGTTATGCTGCTGAAGATGGTATGGTAACTGATGACATGGCTGCTGCTGTTGAAGCTGCTGCTGCAGAAATTGCAAGTGGAGCAATGGCTGTTGCTGACTGGTCACAAGAGTAATAATTAAAAACTTTGGTGAGACCAAATCTTAAAACATAGTTTTATATGGTCTCACCTATTTTACAACTAACTAACATTAGTAAATCTTTTGGCCATGTTCAGGCTAATAAAAATATCAATTTAACAATTAATAAAGGAACCATTCACGGCATCATTGGTGAAAATGGAGCTGGGAAATCTACGTTAATGAGTATTGTTTATGGGCTTTATCAAGCTGACTCAGGAACAATCAAAGTAAATGAAAAAGAAATTAAACTTAAATCACCAAGAGACTCAATAGAAAATGGCATTGGTATGGTGCACCAACATTTTATGCTTGTGGAGAACTTTACAGTTCTTGAAAATATCGTTTTAGGTTTTGAAGGCGAGGTAGTCTTTGGAAAAAATTTAGAAAAAGCAAAAATAGATTTAAAAAATTTATGTGAAACATATAATTTAAATGTTGATCTTGATTCTGTCATATCAGATTTATCTGTTGGCTTTCGACAAAGAGTGGAAATTTTAAAATCGTTATATCGCGGCGCAGAAGTATTTATTTTAGATGAGCCAACAGGTGTTTTGACACCACAAGAGGTTGACGAATTGTTTAAGATACTTCGTTCTTTAAAAGAAGAAGGAAAAACAATTGTATTAATTACGCACAAGTTAAATGAGATTATGGATTTAACAAGTGAAGTTTCAGTTATGCGCCAAGGGGAGATTGTAGGGCATACTAAAACTGAAACTACAAATAGAGAAAAGCTTGCAGAGATGATGGTTGGAAGAAGTGTGCTGTTAAGAATTAATAAATCAAAAACTAAAAGAGGTGATGTTGCATTTAGAGTAGAAAATTTAACAGTAAAAGATGATCTAGATGTTACACGGGTAAAGAATATAAATTTAGAAATACATGCAGGAGAAATTTTAGGTTTAGCTGGCGTTACAGGAAATGGACAAACCGAGCTCCTTGAAGCTTTATCTGGTATAAGGAAGGTTGAGTCAGGGGAGATTTTTTTGAATGGAGAAAAAATATCAGATAGTTCAGAGTTATTAAACCCAAGAGAGCTTAAAGAAAAAGGTCTGGCACACATTCCTGAGGATCGTCAAAGAATGGGATTAGTAACTGATTTTAAAGCGTCTGAAAATTTAATTTTTGGTTATCATGATCAAGAACCTTATTCAAAATCATCTATAATGAATCAGAATAAAATTTTGGAGTATTCAACAAGAGTTATGGAGGAATATGATGTAAGGCCAAGATCTCCACATTTAATGACTTCAAATTTTTCTGGCGGTAACCAGCAAAAACTTATTTTAAGCAGAGAGTTAAATGAAAACCCTAAAATACTACTTATAGGTCAGCCAACTAGAGGTGTGGATATAGGTGCAATAGAATTTATTCACCAACGATTAATTGATATGCGTGATAAAGGTGCAGCGATATTGTTAGTATCAGTAGAGTTGGAAGAAATATTATCTTTATCTGATAGAATAGCAGTAATGTTTGATGGTATGATTGTCGGAGAAAGAGTTAATGAAGATGTTACAGACCGTGAACTAGGTTTGTTAATGGCGGGAGTAGCGTAGTGAGTTCTGCAGTAGATAAGTCTAAAGTTCCTTGGTGGGTTTCAAATTTAATAGTTCCATTGGTAAACTTGACTTTAGCACTTCTGGTATCTGCTTTGTTTATTTTTATCGCAGGTGAAAATCCATATCAGGCTATTAAACTAATTATATATGGATCTTTTGGTTACATAGAGGGATTTGCTTATACTCTTTACTATACAACAAATTTTATTTTTACTGGATTAGCTTTTGCAGTTGCTTTTCATTGTCGTCTTTTCAATATAGGTGGAGAAGGACAGGCCTATCTGGGAGGATTAGGAGTTTTTCTTGTAGCAATAAATTTTAGTTTTCTTCCAGTTCCAATTGTTTGGATCCTCTCAATAGCTGGAGCTTTTATTTTTGGTGCCGCTTGGGCATTTATACCGGCTTACTTACAAGCAAAAAGAGGTAGTCATATTGTTATTACAACAATCATGTTTAATTTTATCGCATCCTCATTAATGGTTTATTTGTTGGTTGATGTTATTCGTGACATGAAACAAATGGGACCTCACACAGTTGCTTTGCCAAAGGAGCTGTGGCTTCCAAACTTTAAAGATTTTGCGGCTCTGTTTGGTATTAAAATTAGATACTCTCCTCTTAATGCATCGTTTCTTTTAGCAATTGCAGCATCTTTCTTTGTTTGGTTTCTTGTTTGGAAAACTAAATGGGGATATGAAATGAGAGCAGTTGGTCACAATACACAAGCAGCCATATATGCAGGTATTTCTCCTTATAAAAATATAATTATAGCGATGTTAATATCTGGAGGTCTGGCTGGATTATTAAGTATCAATGAAATACTGGGCGTGCATCATAAAATAGTTTCAGGATTTCCTGCAGGATACGGCTTTACTGGAATTGCCGTTGCTTTAATGGGAAGAAACCACCCCATAGGAATATTTCCCGCAGCATTTTTATTTGGAATTTTATATCAAGGGGGATCAGAGGTAACTTTTGATATGCCAAATATAACACGGTATATGTTTGTTGCTGTTCAAGGAGTTATAATTTTATTTAGTGGTGCTTTAGAAAATTTATTTAGACCTCAAATAGAAAGTTTTTTTGTAAACAGACTTAATAGAGAGGTAAGATCATAATGGAATTTGTATCTGATCTTGCTTCACTAATAAACTCAACTTTAAGAATATCAACCCCGTTAGTTTTTGCAGCAATGGCAGGTATATTTGCAGAAAGATCTGGGGTTATAGATTTTAGCTTAGAGGGTAAAATGTTAATGGCTGCTTTTGTTGCTGCGGTTTGTTCGTATTATTTTGGTAATCCTTGGATTGGATTATTAATGGCCATAATAGTTTGTGTGTCATTATCAATGTTGCACGGTTTTGCTTCTGTAACTCATAAAGGCGACCAAGTTGTGTCATGTGTTGCTATTAACATTTTAATAATTGGTCTAACAACTGCATTGGCAGCAGCGTGGTTTGGACAAGCTGGATTAACACCTACGCTAACTCAAGAACAACGTTTTCTTGAAGTGAATTTACCCTTTGCAGAAAATCTAAGAGACATCCCAATTATTGGAACAATTTATAGTGATATACTAAGCGGCCATTATATATTTGTTTATTTTGCCTACATATCTGTCCCAATAGTTTACTGGATTGTTTTCAAAACTAGTTTTGGACTGCGCTTAAGAGCAGTGGGTGAAAACCCAAGTGCAGTTGATACTGCAGGAATTAATGTTTTTGCAATGAGGTACAAAGCACTTGCGGTCAATGGTATCTTAATTGCTTTTGCAGGTGCCCATTTATCAACTGCAGTCAATGCTAATTTTTTTAGAGAGATGTCTGCAGGAAGAGGATATTTAGCTTTAGCTGCAATGATTTTTGGAAAATGGCATCCTAAAACTGCTCTTATTGCATGTTTGCTTTTTGGTTTTACTGACGCTTTACAAATAAGG
>ENA-ORDR01001633-ORDR01001633.1-marine-metagenome-genome-assembly--contig:-NODE-1633-length-10205-cov-6.082050_pt1 | contig 10205 bp, 8 predicted proteins | sample MGYA00240993_ERZ508538 | MGnify/ENA primary metagenome ERZ508538 (study PRJEB26207, sample SAMN05421999) | marine metagenome | isolation source: Monterey Bay, California, USA | place: USA:Monterey Bay...
CTAAAACATCTACATATTTTGTAAATCCGCTAAAAGCAATGCCATTTACAGGATTAGGATCTATTGTAAAACAAACATTATTTTGTGCATTTATCAATATTGGAAAAGCAAATAGCAGTGTAAATATTTTATTCATTTCTCTTATTTTAGATTTCAGCAAACTTACAAAATATAACAACTATATTTGCAGGGTGAAAGGAACAGTAATTAAATCAACAGGTAAGCGCTATACCGTAAAAACGGAAGATGGTGAAGTTGTGCAATGCAGGCTAAAAGGAAAATTTAGAATTGCTGGCATAACAAGCACAAACCCTGTTGTAGTTGGAGATAAGGTGGAGGCAGAAAAAGAATCTGAACTTTGGATGATTTTAAAGTTGTTTGAAAGAAAAAATCACATCCTTAGAAAGTCAGTGAACTTGTCTAAACAAACTCATATTATTGCTGCTAATGTTGATCAGGCAATATTAATGATTACATTGGATAGCCCTGTAACTACTACTGGTTTTATTGATCGATTTTTGGTAGCAGCAAACGCTTATGGAGTTGATGTTATTCTTTTGTTTAATAAGATAGATATATTGAGTGATGAGTTAAAAACTCAACAAGAAAATCTTAAAAAAGTATACGAAAAGATAGGCTATACTTGTTTTGCTACTTCTGTAATTAATGATGATTTATCAGAGATTAAAAAATTAATGAAAGGTAAAGTAAATATAATTTCTGGGCATTCAGGAGTTGGGAAATCTACATTAATAAATACCTTACAACCCAACTTAAATATTAACACTAAAGAGGTTTCGTATATGCATCAGCAAGGACAGCATACAACGACATTCTCTGAGTTGCATGACTTGGATTTTGGAGCTTCAATAATTGATACTCCTGGAATAAGAGGTTTTGGTTTAGTAGAGTTAGATTCAGCTGAAATAGGAAATTATTTTCAAGAATTTTTTGCATTAAAATCGGGATGTAAATTCCATAATTGTATACATAAAAATGAGCCAAATTGTGCAGTAAAATTAGCATTAGAAAATGGTGAAATTGCTGTAAGTAGGCATAAGAATTATTTAAAAATGTTAGTTGAGGAGGAGGAGCATTTTAGGACAAATGATTATTAAATGAGAGCTGTTATTCAAAGAGTTTCAGAAGCAACACTAATAATTGAGAACGAAATTATTTCAAGAATTGAAATAGGTTTAGTGATTTTGCTAGGAATTGAAATTGATGATAATACTGAAGATGTAAAATGGCTAGCAAATAAAACCTCACAACTCAGAATTTTCTCGGATATTGAAGGCAAAATGAATAACTCAATTACGGATGTTAATGGAGCTGTTATTGTTGTAAGCCAATTTACTTTACACGCCAAAACCAAAAAAGGGAATCGCCCATCTTATATAAAAGCATCTAGGCCAGAGCAAGCAATTCCTTTATATGAGTTGTTTAAAGAAGAACTATCTCAATTGATTGGAAAGAAAGTTCAATCAGGAGTGTTTGGTGCTAATATGCAAGTTTCTCTGATCAATGATGGGCCAGTAACTATTATTATTGATACTAAGAATAAGGAATAAAAAAAGGAGCTTTTCAGCTCCTTTCATTTTATAAATTAATTTTTGCTCCAACTCGCATCCATCTTCCTTGTTGGGGTACATTTCCAAAATCAACATATTCTTTGTCGAATAAATTATTGATTTCAAGAAAAAGTGTACTGTTTTTAAACGCATTATAAGAAACTCGAGTTGATGCTATCCAAAATGGTAAATACTCAACTTCTAATCCTGTATTAAAGTCCGTATACCCTCCTTCTCTGTCTTGATAAGTTGCTCTCCAATCTATTCTTAATTTATCATTAACTAATTGATTTGCTGAAATTGAAAAATTAGTTTTTAAATTATCAAGCACATAAGCTGATTGGAATCCATCAGATTTTTTATTTAACTTATTTGAAGCATAGTTTACTCCTAAATTGTTTACAGGAAGGTTAGAGTTAAACAACTTGTTGATATTGATTTTTGAATTAATTTCATATCCTTTAGTTGTAAGTTGATTTAAGTTTTGAGTTCTCCAGATACTGTCTCCTTCAGCTAATATCCAGTCAATCATATTTGATCCTTCTCTTTGGTATAAAGTAAAAGTTGTTTTGTGATAATTGGCTGTCCACTTTACTCCAATCTCCTTGTTAGTTGAGTGTTCTGATTTTAAATATTCATTTCCCTGATTTGTTGGTGATGCATAATAAAGCTCAGTATAGTTTGGTGTTCTCATTGATTTATTAGAAGATGCAAATAATTTAATGTCATCATTTATATTGTAAGAGATGTCAATTCCCGGGAAATATTCATTCCCATATTCTGAGTCAATATTCATCATAACCCCTACTGATACGCTAAGATTTTCAATGGTTAAATTCTTTTCAGCAAATAAGTTTGTTGTTGTTCTTGTTTGTCCTTTTGTGTAAGTATTTAGGCTGTCAATTTCAATAGGGTTTTCTAATTCTTCCCCTAATCTATTACTGATTATTTTATCAGTTCTAATTTCCATTCCAATGACATTAGAGCCATTTTTTGTTTTTTGAACTGCATTAAAATCAATTCCATAAACATTTGTTTCATGGAAATTATGATACCAAGATGGATGATTTCTGAATAAAATAAACTCATCATTGTGTTTTTTCCAATACAATTTGTTCTCTAATGAAATAGTTCCTTCTTTCTTGAATTGTAAAGATGAAAAAGTAGTTTTAGTTTTTTCAAATTGTGTTGGATATTTTGGTGTGTAGAAGGTATAAGCTCCAAATTCTTTATCGGTATATCCTATATTGAAAAGAGCTTTTACTCCTGCAATATTTCCGCTTGCTTGGTAATAGTAATTTTTAATTTTATAATCTACTTCCATAGTAGTTGTATCTCTATCTTTATGGTAGACAGGAAATCCATCACTTCTTTTTTGATTAATAGAAATATTGTGATTGATGTTAGATGTTTTTAAAGCATAGTTGATTTCAGCTGATTTAAATCCGTTTTGACCGCTACTTAAAGTTACTGAAGAATTCCCTTCTTTCTTAGTAATAATATTGATAGCTCCTGTGTAGGCATAGTTCCCAAAAATTCGTGTAGCTCCACCAGTAATTACTTCAATCCTTTCTATTTGCTCCAAGCTTACAGGTAGGTCCATAGTATGATGCCCTGTTTGAGGGTCATTTAATTTGATTCCGTTTAACATTACAAGTACTTGTTCGAATGTTCCACCTCTCATACTTATGTCTGCTTGCACTCCTTGTCCTCCTCTTTGTCTTACATCTACATTTATTGCGTACTCTAATAAATCTTCAATAGTTTGAACTGGAGCATTTTGTATTTCCTCTAAACTGATTATTTGCACATTAGATGTGTTTTCAGTTGATGATGCTCTGTTTGCTGAAACTACAACTTCATCTAATTTTTGATTTACTGTGTTTTGTGCATTTACAAAAGTTGTACTAATAACAATTGCAAAAAGTGTTCTGATTACTTTTTTCATTTTGGGTTTTTTAAATTATAAATAGGGGAGAGCAGAATAGAAAGTTCTTTGTCATTTTCCCTAAAATGAATTACCACTTCAGGTTCCATGGGTTTGTTCTCAGCCGTATTGCAGCACCCCAGAAATTTTGGCAAATATATAATTATCTAGAATAATTATATATAAATAATTAGTTATTTAATCCGTCCGGTATTCCGTAAAAATGAACCATTTCTATTTTGTTGGAAAGAGACATAATTCCAGGATTTATTCCAGGATTTCCCTCAGGAATATTAGTGTTTAAGTCTGAATAATATTCTTTCCAAACTTTAAGGGTGTCTTTGGTTTTTGGATGAAGGAAAGTCATTGGTTTTAGTTCGAAAATAGAATCATTTAAGAATGCTTCATAAATAAGTTCTGAGCAATAATATGAGTTGTTGTTCATTAAAAAAACCTCATCATATTCAATGTTTAGTTTTGATTTTGAGTAAGAAACTGCTTCTTCAACTGAATGAAGATACTTGTCCTTTAATCTTCCAACTATAACTTTCGGATTTCCATCCTTATCAAATGATCTGTTTAAAAAATCATCCAAATTAGTTAACATTACTTTTGGAGGAATGGCTTCCAAAATCTTTAAAGTATCATTTATTAAAACTACTAGTCCAATATGAGAAAAATTTGCTTCATTATATCCTGGAGTTACTAATTCTATAGCATCACATAATGGAGAAGAGTCTAAATCTTGAAATAATAAGTCGCCTTCTTTTAATTCAAATTTTGAACTGCAAGAAACAAGTATAATTAAAAGTATGAAATAGTATTTTTTCATTTGCCAAACATAAAAAAAGAGGACTGATTAAGGTCCTCTTTTCTAAATTTTATGAAATAGTAGTTAATCTGCTAAAACTATAATTTTATTGTTTAGCATTTCAATTACTCCACCATTAATAGAGAAGTTTTCTGTATTATTATCAACTGTAATTACTCTAATTGCTCCACTTTTTAAAGTAGATATAATTGGTGCATGACTATTTAATACTTCAAATTCTCCTGCTGTTCCTGGAAATTTTACTGAAGTAACCTCTCCTTTAAATACTTCTTTTTCTGGTGTTATTATTTCTAATATCATTTTTTATTTATTTAGCGTCAGCTAACATTTTTTCTCCTTTCTCAATTGCTTCATCAATGTTACCAACTAAATTAAATGCAGCTTCAGGATATTGATCAACTTTACCATCCATAATCATGTTGAAACCTTTAATTGTATCAGCAATATCTACTAAACAACCTTTAAGTCCTGTAAATTGCTCAGCAACATGGAAAGGTTGAGATAAGAATCTTTGTACTCTTCTTGCTCTGTGTACAGCTAATTTATCTTCATCAGATAATTCATCCATACCTAAAATTGCAATAATATCTTGTAACTCTTTATATCTCTGTAATAATTCTTTTACATCCTGTGCACATTTGTAATGCTCATCACCAACTACATCTGGAGTAAGAATTCTTGAAGTAGAATCTAAAGGATCTACTGCAGGATAAATACCTAATTCAGCAATTTTTCTTGACAGTACAGTTGTAGCATCTAAGTGAGCAAATGTTGTAGCAGGAGCAGGGTCAGTTAAATCATCTGCAGGCACATATACTGCTTGCACAGATGTAATAGAACCGTTTTTAGTAGAAGTAATTCTTTCTTGCATAGTTCCCATCTCAGTTGCTAATGTTGGTTGGTAACCTACAGCAGATGGCATTCTTCCAAGTAGTGCAGATACCTCTGATCCGGCTTGGGTGAAACGGAAAATATTATCAACAAAGAAAAGTACATCTTTCCCTTTTCCTTCACCATCACCATCTCTAAAATATTCAGCAATTGTTAATCCTGATAAAGCAACTCTAGCTCTTGCTCCAGGTGGCTCATTCATTTGTCCGAAAACAAATGTTGCTTTTGAATCTCCCATTTTTGTTCTATCAACTTTCGATAAATCCCATCCTCCTTCTTCCATAGAGTGGTTAAAGTCTTCACCATAATTGATAATTCCAGACTCTAACATCTCTCTCATAAGGTCATTTCCTTCTCTTGTTCTTTCTCCTACACCAGCAAAAACTGAAAGTCCACCATGCCCTTTAGCAATGTTATTAATTAACTCTTGAATAAGTACTGTTTTTCCTACTCCAGCACCACCAAATAAACCAATTTTACCACCCTTTGCATATGGCTCAATAAGATCAATTACTTTAATTCCAGTAAATAAAACCTCAGTTGAAGTTGATAAATCTTCAAATTTAGGAGCATCTCTATGGATAGCCATTCCATTTGATTTATCAAGGTTTTCCATTCCATCAATTGCATCACCAATTACATTGAAAACTCTACCTTTAATATCTTCACCAATTGGCATTTTAATTGGAGCTCCAGTTGCAATAACCTCAGTTCCTCTACTTACACCATCAGTAGTTTCCATTGAAATAGCTCTAACTGTGTCTTCACCAATATGTTGTTGGCATTCTAAAATTAATTTATCTCCATTTTCTCTAGTAATTTCTAAAGAATCATAGATGTCTGGCAATCCTGTTTCATTGTTTTCAAATGTAACATCAACTACAGGTCCAATAATTTGCGATACTCTTCCAGTGCTTTTTGACATTTTTATTTCTTTTTAAAGTCGTTAAAATATTTGTTTAAATCGGCTGCAAACTTACTATTTTTAAATTGTTTGGTACATATAAAACACACATTAAATTAATTGTTAATTTTGAACACTTTTTTAACAAAAAAATAAAAATAAAAATAAGTGAAAATTTACCATTCAATTAAGGAGTTCCCTTCAGATATAAATACAATAGTTACTATTGGTACTTTTGATGGAGTTCATAAAGGACATAAAGAGATAGTTTGGCGTTTGAATTCTACTGCTAAAAAAGAAGGTTTAGAAAGTGTTTTACTTACATTTTATCCTCACCCAAGGCATGTGCTTTTTCCTGATGATCAAAAGTTAAAATTAATTAACACAATTGAAGAAAAAACTGAGGTCTTAAGAAAAACTGGTATTCAACATTTTATAATACAGGAATTTGATGTGGATTTTTCAAGAATAAAATCGGTTAATTTTATTAGAGATTTATTGGTAAACAAACTAAATATGAAGCATATGGTTGTTGGATATGATCATCATTTTGGTAAAAATAGGGAAGGGACTTTTGAAAATCTTTTAAGCTTATCTGAGTTGTACGATTTTAAGTTAGAAAAAATTGCTCCTCAGAATATTGGTGATATTACTATAAGCTCTACAAAAATTAGAAACGCAATTATTGATGGTGATATTGAAAAAGCGAATTCTTATTTATGCTATAATTTTTCACTTAGTGGAGTGGTAGAAAAAGGAAATGGGATTGGTAGTAATATTAATTTTCCAACTGCTAATATAAAAGTGGAAAATAAATGGAAAATTCTACCAAAAGATGGAGCTTATGCTGTAAAAGTACTTGTGGAAAATCAACAATATTTTGGAATGTTAAATATAGGTAATCGCCCTACAATTGCTGAAGATAAACATGTTGTTGAAGTTCATATTTTTGATTTTAATTCTACTATATATAATCTGGATATTAAAGTTGAATTTATCAAAAGAATTAGAAGTGAAAAGAAATTTAATAGTTTAGAAGAATTACAATCTCAATTAGAAATTGATGAGAGTAAAATTAAAGCAGTTTTTAATCTTTTAAGATGATTTAATAAGATTGTATTTAAGTGCAATCTGTGCAAGACCAATATTTGTTTTTACCCCAAGTTTTAGAAATATATTCTTTCTGTGTGTTTCAACAGTTCTTCTGCTAATGGCTAATTCTGAAGCAATTAGTGCATTTCTTTCGTCTTTTAGTATATGAATTAGCACCTCTCTTTCTCGGTTTGTTAGTTTGTATTTAATGCTAATATCATCACTATTTTTTATTTTTCTTTCTTTCTGGATAAGAGATTTATTCAAGTAAGTTGCGCCCTTTAAACAAGTAGAAATTGCTTTAATCATTTCGTTGCTTTCGGTATTTTTACTTAAGTATCCATTAGCGCCATTATTAAACGACTCTTTTATTATATTAGGGTCCTCATACATGCTTAGCATTATTATTGGAGTTTCAATATTTTTTTCTCTAACTTTATTGCAAAAACTAATCCCATCCATTTTAGGCATATTTATGTCAGAGAAAATTATGTCAGCATCTTGATTCTTTAGATAATTTAGTGCATCAAAAGCATTGCTAAATGTAGCTGTAACTTTTAGTCCTATATCTTCTAGGATTCCAGCTAAACCACTGGTAAACAATTTGTGGTCATCAATAATTATGGCTCTTTTGTTTTGGACGGATTTTCTACTCATGAAACAGGGTTCTTATATGGTAAGTCAATGATAATAGTAGTTCCTTTACTTGCAGTTGAGTCAATTTCTACTTTCCCATCAAACAAAAGAGCTCTTTTCTCAATTAAGTTCAATCCTAATCCCCCATTATTATTATTATTATTATTATTCGGATTAAAACCGACCCCATCATCTTCAACTATTATTGTAAGATGATCTTCATGCCCAATAACTTGGAGACTTGCATTTTTTGCCTTAGAATGTTTAATAATATTTGCGGCTAGATTTTGTAAAATTCTATACACATTAAATTTTAAATCATTATTAATGTTATTTATTTCATCTTCTGGATGGATTTGAATATTACAATTGATACCCTTAGAAAATCTACTTGATATTTTGTTTTCAATTAAATGAATAAAATTATTACCATCAAAAGAAACAGGAACAAGAGAGTGAGATAAATCACGTATATTATCTTGAACATTTTTAAGGTTTTCAAGTTCACCTTCTCTATCAGTAATAATTTTGTTTAATTTTGAAATCTCCATTGTAAAGGTTGGGTTGTTAAGTTTATTCGCAATTTCAGCTTCACTTTTGACAACATCTAAAGTTCTTATCATATTTAGTCTTATAGCAGCTATCGACCCTCCAATGTCATCATGTAATTCTTTAGCAATCCAATTGTCAATTTTTTCATATTCATCAATAATTGCTTTTGCAGCATTTGTTTTTTGCTTTTCAATAATAAATTTAATAGTTTTCTTTTTTGAAATCCTTGATAAAATAACAGAGAGTAGTAGAGCTAATATTAATGCAAATATCAGTATGTATTGCTTCTTTTTAAATGCCGATTCTATTTCTATCTCGTTTGCAAGTATTGTTGATAGGTCCTTTTCTCTTTTTACAATTTGCTCATGCTGTTTGATGCCCATCAAACTATCTTTTATAGGTATAGATTTTTCTATGGCATTTAATGCCAATTCATGATCTCCAGAAATCTTATATGATTCCGATAAATTACCATATAAAACTGCCAAATTAGCATGCTTTTCATGAGTTAAACATAGGTCAATACTTTTCTGGAAATAATGAGCTGCAGAATCTGCAGTCCTCAACATTAAGAAAAGATAACCTATATTATTATTAGCTTCAATTAATTGAGGTATAAGATTTAATTTTTTTCTTATTTGTAAGGATTTTCGTAAATAAGAAAATGCTGTATCAATATTTCCATTATCATAATGGTAGATTCCTAATGAAGTGTAATTATAAGCAAGTGCTTTATGATCATTTAATAATTTATTTATTTTCATTGACTCTATTTTATAATAGATAGAAGAGTCTGGTTCACCCATTTTCCTTTTGAAAATTCCGAGAAAATTATATGTTTTAGCTATTTGTATTGAATCTTGTTTCTCTTTTGCCAAATTAAGAATTAGATTTGATATTTTAACTCCTTCATCTAGCTTATTAGAATGATTATAAATTTTAATTAACAAATTATACGCATTTTTCCTCCCTTTATAGCTATTAATTTCATCTGCAATTTTTAAGGATTCTATCCCAGACTCTAGTGCGAGTACTCTTCTAGCTTGATCTAAATAGACTCGTCCTAATTGAAATGTCCCATCCATTTCCCCTTGCTTGTATTGATGATGTTTAGATAAAACTACCGATATATTAGCAAAATAATATGCAGAATCTAGATCAATATGAATATATTCTTTTGCCTTCTTGTTAAGCGAGTCAATATCAATGTTGTAATCCTTCCCTAAAAGAAATGCAGGGATTAATAAGAAAATAGTTAGAATAAATTTATACATAATTTAAACAAAGGTATAATTAATTAACTATTTCCAATTTTGCAAATTTTAAAAGTAATTCTTTTTGTCCTATTCCTGTAAAAAATACTGTAGCTTTTTTGTTGCTTCCTTCTCCAGAAATTGCAATAACTTTTCCTTCACCAAACCTTCCGTGTTTTACCTGCATTCCGGTTTTAATTTTACTCAAATCACTTTCGTTAATCGAAATGTTTTTTGCTCTATTAATATTTGTTAAATTGTTAGGAGTAACAAACTTTTTGGTAGGAGGAGAGTATGTTTTTTTCTTGTATTTTGTTTTTGCATATATTTTGTGAGAAGCATACTCCTTTTTCTTTGGAGTAAGTTCGTGTTTTTCTAAAAATTTATCATCTAATTCGCTAATGAATCTACTTGGTTGACAATCGGTCAATTGGCCCCATTTAAACCTTGTTGATGCAAAGGATAGAAAGAGTCTTTTTTTAGCTCTAGTAATTGCAACATAAAAAAGTCTTCTTTCTTCTTCCAAATTTTCTTGACTTTCACCACT
>ENA-ORDR01001634-ORDR01001634.1-marine-metagenome-genome-assembly--contig:-NODE-1634-length-10194-cov-11.358209_pt1 | contig 10194 bp, 9 predicted proteins | sample MGYA00240993_ERZ508538 | MGnify/ENA primary metagenome ERZ508538 (study PRJEB26207, sample SAMN05421999) | marine metagenome | isolation source: Monterey Bay, California, USA | place: USA:Monterey Bay...
TGAATCGAAAAGTTTGGAGTATTGTTGAACGAGAAAAATGGATTTTGAGATGTGGAACTTGTCCGATTTGCAATGAAAGTTGGTCTGAAACTAATCCGATTACAAAAGAGCACATTCATCCACTCGTTTTGGGTGGTCCTGAACGTTGTGACAATATCGTTCCATTGTGCAAGAAATGTAATACTGCTAGAAATGCTGTCATGTACGCAGTTCTAGGTACTGATAAGATAATGGCAATAAGAAAAAGAATGCCTCTTATAGAGAATGCAGTTAGAGATTTTATCATTTGGTCTCATGCCTCTATCTATTTTGATAGAGAAGCACTATCTTATTGTCAAGATTTATCTGAGGAATTCGCAAAACAAAGGGAAATAAGTAATCCGTACGCCATAATAAAAACTGAAAATTTGAGCGATGATGGAAACTCTCTCATCGGAAAAATTAAGCATTTCTTTAATTTTAAATCCGAAACTCACACTAGCCCTGAGATGCCGAATAATGCATATGTAACTAAACATAAAAATATAGTTTCTGAGAAAGGAAATGAAAATAAAATCGTTTCCAGGAAGATTTCAAAAACTCGGGAACAAAAGGAAAATACGGATAACAATCCTAAGAATATTGATGTAAACAAAGAAAAATTTAAGCAGGAAATAAAGCAGTTACTTTCTGACGATGATGAGATATCAGTTATGGTTATTGGGAATAGGATACGTAAGATGCAAGAAAAAAATAAGTGGAATGAATTAGGTACCAGGTCATTCCTACGACATCATGGTTTTTCAGGTAATTTCGGTTTGTTAAATGCACTTAAATTGTGTTTTGAGGACGAAATTGAAGTTGAAGGGAATGAAAATTCACAAAGAATTAAAATCCTACGAGAAAAGACTAATGAAGACGATTTGATATCAAATGATATAACCTTGTTTTTGAAAGAAAAATTTTCGGAAAGATTACTAACAAAAACATTTCAAGAAGGCGTTTCTGCAAGTCAAATAGCATATGTTGTTAAATTAGCAAAAGATAATTTCAAACTCTCTTGGACCGAGCTTTTCAAACCATTCAACGTTAAGGGAACTGTTGAACAGAAATCTGTATCCCTAGTTACTTTACTTGGTTTTATTATCGAAGAAGAAAAAAATGAAGATGGAAAAATTATCTATAAAATTTCAGAATCTACGAATTGAGTGTTTTATGAGTAAATCAAAGGGTTTTTGCTTAAGCCCATTAGTTTGTTGAGACTGAACTTATCGGCTATCTATCCGCCCTTTCAATGCCTACCCTTTGAATGAGTAAAAAATTAATTATCTTTGACTTGAAAAATAATATTTCCTTCAAGCCTTATTTGATATTGCAGCGACATACCTTTTTCAGAAATAAAACTAGAACAATCTATTTCTGAATCTAAAAAAGCTTGACGTAAGGCAGCAAGAAAATATCCTCTTGCAGTAACCCAACCTTGACTAGGTTGATCAGAATTAAAATTGTCAACTAACTCCTCTATGGTTTTATTCGCTAATCTTTCCTTATATTCATTCTTCATAATTACTGACCAATGATTTTCATCCATTTCTTCATTCGAATCAACTATCCTTATTCCGCCCATGTATTCGCCGAGTATTACTGGGGTAATATATGTTGTGTTTAGGCTTCGCAAGCGTTGTACTATTAGAAACTCACAAACGTAATTCTAGAAGAGAATTATGATCCTTTGGAAATGCCAGTGATTCGAGTCAATGGTAGCCTATGATATCCCTATATTTCAGAATTATCAATCGAATGGATCTAAGCAGTTGCCCTATGATTCGTGTATTAATCGATTTATTAATACACTTAATCAATTACGATAATTCATGGAGACTAGAAAACTGACTATTATCCTCATTTCAGTTCCAACAATAATTATTGGTTTTTTATCGATGTTATATTTTGAGAACGAACTCAATAAAATTGGAACTTATGAATCAATTAATTTACTCTATATGTTGTTATCTCAAGCTCTATGTGGAGTGGGGTTAATTGGATTAATAATAGGTTTAGTATTGAAAGAAAAGACTGCTGACCCATTATTTAAGGTATAAAAAACACATCTATTGCCTATCTTTCATTCCCTTATTTCTAGTCATGTATATTTTCCAGCCAAGGAAAGTAACTATGGTGAAGAATGTGGTCATTAGTGCATAGAAACCGAACGTCATTTCACCTGATATATCTTCGCTAGAGCCAGTTTGTCCATCTATCAATATTACTCTCCGAGCATCTACAGGAGACATTTGATCGTCACTAATGACTAACCTAGAGTACATCGTAGAGTTCCCAGATTCAATATGAGGTTTCAATTTCAAACTCCAAGAAGACCAATCGCCGCTAGAGGAAAGGTCTGTTGCTTGCTGCCAATCTCCTCCCCCAACCTTAATCTGTACAAATCCAACTCCTGGTGACCCTCCTGATGAAATTCCAGAAATACTAGATTCATTACCGATATGTTGGAGAGTTTTAATATCCATCGTGATATTCAGAGATGAATCAATTGCCCCTGCTGATTGTACGAATAAAAGAGGATCTGCTTGCCCATATCCAAATTCATTATCTGGTCTTGATTCCAGAATACTACAATCATTGAAGCCTGGATCATCGAGGAACTGTAAGTCTCTCTCAATCGAGTCTGCACTGATAATGGCCTTAACTTGGTCGTGTGTAATATCTGGATTAGATTCTACCATCAACGCGGCTATTCCAGCCATTAAAGGAGTAGCCATGCTGGTTCCTGACTTACTTGTATATCCATCCGACGTTGCCGCGTCGGGAGCCATGATATTAGATCCTATGACAGATACGTCAGGTTTCACCCGACCGTCTGAAGTGTATCCTCTACTGGAGTATATTGCTAGGCCTAAATCTTTGTCAAGACTAGCCACAGTGATTGGAAGGTTTGCATCTCCAGGGCTATCTATAGTATTACAACCAGCAAATGTAGCGCCACCAAACTCATTTCCTGCAGACAGAAAGGTAATGATTCCAGAAGCAGCAACGGCATCCATTTGTTGGCTCCAAGCAGAAGAACCATCATTATCGAAATGTATCTCGAACTGTTGTTCTCCAAGTGAAGAGGTCAGTATGTCTATACTCTTAGAGTTCTTGTTCTCTATCGCCCACTCGGCACCTTCGATTATATCCTGTATATCTCCATCACAACATGCTAAGATATTGATTACCCACGCACCAGGAGCCACACCAATATACCTAGCACCATCTGCCGAAACCTGCCCTCCACCTGTACCTGCAGCAATTCCGGCTACATGAGAGCCATGAGTACCCGAGTCGTAAGACTCTCCAGCAGGTTGTTCTGAGTCGGTTATCACAGCGTCGTAAAATGCTGATATTTTTGGGTCACAATCAATGCCAATAGGATTAGGATTAACTGGGTCTGGATCCGGTTGTTCGCAACCTATTGTCAATTCATCATCCATATCGTTGAGTCCTTCATGATCTCCGCGTACACCTGTATCAAGAACTGCAATAGTGACTCCTGTCCCATCATAGCCATATTGTGACCAAACTTGATCAACACCCATATTTGGAACCGCCTCGTTCATATGTGTCTCTGCGAGTCCTAGGTCTTCCAACATCACAATGCCGGATAATTTCAATACAGGTGATTCAGAGTGTATAATATCTAAAGGGACATTTGCGATCAAACTATCAAGATAGATTGGTCTCATTGTCACTGTTGCACCAAGATCTTCCAATGCCTTGACATCGGCAGTCGACGGGTGATGATCATAATCGACGAAAACTCTTGCATATCCGGGGTCGGCTCTCTTCCACCATTGCGAATATACATCAGAAGACTGAGTTAACAACCAAGCGAGGCGATCATCTATCTTGTCTTGGTTCGTGTCTCTTGACCAATCTTCCCACCATTCATCATGGATTTCTAGAGAATGTCTTGGCTGCCATTCTCCAGCTGCATCTAGACCTCCTCTTTCATTGCCAAGACTGATTTGTGATACTGTTAACGGAAAAATGAGCGTGGCAAGAATCAACAGCGCAACAACTCGCGGAGAAGATTTCATCGTATCTACGAGAAGGGGTTCACTCAAGTCCCTTACGCTTATACAAACACTTTCCTATCCCTTAGCATCTTATCTATGTGAGGATGTAATTCGGTAACCAAAAGATAATAATTTATTCTTCTATGTATAAAAAGTACTGAATAAGACTTCATTAAAGTGATTCAGTTTTTCACCATTTACATGGCTCAGGTGCAAGTAAAATTCCTTCCATTTCATTGGGATTTTGTAGACCATCACCTATTGGATAGCCGTCTGGACAAATAAGACCTGCACAAATAGCATTATTCATCAATCTAGTACTTCCTTTCCAATCATTTCCAAAGACATCTGTACAAATAGGGTAATAGTAATCAGATACAGGGAATATTGAAAGTTTAGCATTTGTTAAATCTGCACCTGTAAGTATAGTATCCGAAAATACTGAACTGGTCAGATCTGCATTCCTTAAATCTGCATTAATGAACTTAGTATTTTTCAAATTAGCCCCACTAAGATCAGCTCCATTCAAATTAGCAAAGGAGAAATCACACCCAGACAAATCAAGACCACTTGGGCCACCATTTGTTGAATCCCATGCAAACACAGAAGGTATCTGGGGGAGATTTTCCTTTTGCCACCAGTAGTCTGTTAAATCAACACCACTAAGATCAGCATTAACGAAAGAGCATCGGAAACCATTATTCGTAGGAGATTCGTAATCACTGTAATAATTTTCTTCTGGAACCATGCTAATTATATAAAAAATAACAATTACTAATCCCCCTATCAAATGTAAAGGGTTAGAGTCACTCGTTTCATTGTTTAATACAGATTTACTTTGTGATACAATTTTATCTGAGGGCAACCATTCATCATTATGCAATACCCATCCACCATCAGGACTAAAATCGTCTTCCTTATGAGTGGGAATAATTGATGAATTTTGATGCCAATGACAAAATCCACCTTCAATAATTTTTTTATTAATTTGCCCACATCTTTCACCTTTCTTCGGGCCTTCGATTATGATATGAGAACATTGGAACTCGGCTAAATTAGAAAAATGTTCTTTTTCAGAATCTAAACTTTCATCTATTTCAGTCCACCATAAATCGGTTTTTGTCTCCATCATTTGGATATGAACTTCCTTATGTTCCCAACACCAACCAGTTTCTCTGAACTCCAGTCGCCGACAATTAGGATGTGAACAATAGCCTTGACCCACGTATCTTCACAATGGTAATACATCACTAAGTTTTCCCCTATTATTGGATAATTCTATTGAATCAACAATGAAACCTATTGGTAGAGAATGTTGAATAATCCTGTTGAAACCATTAACAAAACGACTCGGGTTGGTTGAGGGGCTTGAAAGCCGGTTAATTCGACTATTACAATAGAAAATAGACTTTTTACTTAGTTCCCACAGCCGCATCCAGGTTCTTCACAGGATGGTTGAACAGTCTTCTCAGATTTTTGTTGTTTTTTAGAATTCATCTTTCTAATTTTTCCTAATCCCTTAATACCGCGATTTGTCATGATTGTTCGTAATTAATTCTATTAAAAAATATTTTGATAAAATTAATCTGCAACGGATATTAAATTGACCCTTGATTTCACATCAATGCTGAATATAAGCATATCACTACCATAGTTGGTAGTACAACCATTGGAAGAGTTGGTATACTCTCACTGTAGCCTCTAAATTTTGCACCTGCAATTGTTAGAAAGAAAGCCGACAGACCCATTGCAGTACCTGTCAAGATAGCCTCAGTTGCCGCGACATCATCAACATTGAGACTACAATATAAATTGATTAGACCTAAACCTAGAATACCTCCTCCAATAGCCATCCTACTAGCTGACATCTGATCACTGTCAACCCCTTCGACATCTCCGAAAATTTCCTTATTAAATCCAACAGGATCGTAATTCATTCTAAGACCGATGAGCAGCGCTACGCCACCTACTATTTGCATTGCTAGTGTATGTTCCATATATTTTAATAAACTAGAAAGTATATTATTATGCTGGTTTAAACAGAAAACTGAGTTACCCAATAACTGGTCCGGGGTTATCCCAATGATACCATAATTCTCGTCCAAATTCAGATGTCTCTCCTTGGAAAAATAGTTTCTCACCAATGCTGATATAGAACTGAGGCCAACTACTGTTATTCCCGGGATTCAAATCTACAGCAATTCTTGTCCCTTCACTCGTACCATCACTTCTCCAAACCTCTGTCCCATAAGTTCCGCCATCATCCGCGGAGAAGTAAAGTTCACCTTGATGAATGACTTTTAGATTACCACTCCAAAATCCAGAATCCCAGTAAAAACTACTATTATTTCCCGGATTTATATCCTTAATCATCACTGTACCTGCCTCCGTTCCATCACTTTTCCATAATTCTCTACCGTAGTCTTCTGTATAAGCCATAAAGTAAAGAATTCCATCCATAATTATCAGTTCATTTGGAGAACTCGAACCATTAAGATTGATATCTTTAATCATGTATGTTCCCGATTCAGTACTGTCTGTAATCCATAATTCACGACCATTTTGACCATCATCTGCTGTAAAGATAACTTTTTCGTCGAATTTAATCAGGTTCATAGGTTCGCTTGAATTATTATCTCCAGGCCATATGTCTTTGACTAAATATGTTGAAAATGCATCTCCTTGACTAAAGTATAATTCTTGACCGCTAGAACCATTATCTGCTGAAAGATAAGCCCCATTACTACCCGATGTAAGATACATTGGATTGCTTCCTTCTTCTCCAGGATTAATATCTTTAATTAAGAATAATCCTCCCGATAAAGCAGATAAACCATAGCGGTATAATTCACGTCCATAATCGACAGTCTCTGCAGAAAACCAAATAGTACTACCTTTCATTATAATGTCCCTAGGAATCCCCCCTTTATCGTCCATGCAGCAGTAGTCTCCATTATTCCAAGATTTATCTTCCGGAACTAAATTGATTAACATGAATGTTCCTGAATCAGTGCCATCGGTCATCCATAATTCCTCGCCAGATGCTGGATCGAAACCAGAGTTACAGTAATTATCTATACAGATTGCTTGAATGATTGTATATAGAAGTCTATCTGGATTGAATCCATCATCAGGAATAACCATCAGATTACTGGGCCCTGAGTAATCAAAATCAGAATCTGGATGGTTGTAGTCCCAACCTATCCATTGGTCACGAATGCGAGATGTCCCCTCTTCAGTTCCATCACTGACGTAAACATGAGCGAAGTTGGAGTTAGAGTTAGAGTCAAAACCAGTAAAGAAAACTTTATTCTCTCCCGCTACTAATTCTGGATAAAAACAGTTTGTCGCATATCCTGGCCAACACTGAACATACATACTTCCGTAATTTACGCAATTTACAGTTTCTTCACCGGTCACAGGATCCGTAGCTGTTGTGCACTCTTCTTCCCGAACATCTTTGACCATGTATGTGCCACTAACAGTTCCGTCACTACGCCATAACTCCCAACCGTGTATACCATCATCGCCAGCAAAGTACAGAACTCCACCCATTTCGACGAAGAGAGCGGGGCCATATCCACCAGAATTATTCTGGAATTCTAGTACCATGCCATCATTACCTGGACACTCGCCGATTCTAGATTGAATCTCATCATTTTGTAATACTCCATCATTAGGTTGTCCATTGCCATTACCATCATCGTAACCAATGGCTATTTCTAATCCGGGGTTATCTTGTGGACATTTACTTACTTTATTTTTGATATCATAAATTAAACTACTCAATGTACTTTGTAATGCAGCGACAGTTGTATTTAGCTGATTTATTTGATTTTGCATATCGGCAATTTGAATATTTAGTAATATAATTTCATTATCAGCGTTGATGATATCGTTGGTTAAATTATTCACATTGTTTTCTAATGATGAGATAATCTCTATATTTTCACTATTATTCAATAATTCCATTGCTTCTGATAAAGAAAAAGTAAGATTACTCTTATGCCACTCTGAGATGGCGAGTTGAGATGATAAATTCGCATAATCTTCATTTAAAATGTCTAATGATGACTGAACTTCCATGAGTGTTAGTTGCAAGGCATTATTATTTACAGCAAGTCCCTCGGCTTCAGTAGTTATATTTGATAACTCAGATTCTAATTCAGAAATTTTTTCGTCTTTCTCAGTACTTGAATCATTACCTGTACAACCTGAAAATAATGATGTCAAAAATATAAGAGTTAGGACAACTGCAATTTTTTTCATATCTATCCTAAGACTCCGAACTAAATAAGTAATTCTCCTACTGCCCTATTCTAGGTATTAGATAGTACATAAAATATTAAACTCTAAATCCATGTAATTGAAACAGATATTGATAAGTACGGATACTAGACAGTAGTCATGAAGGTTATTTTTTCAACCCTTAGTCTTGTTTTATTAGTATTATTATCTGCTACTGGAGGAGCACTTGTTGCTACTTTTACAACAGTAGGAACATCTTCGAACCAACAATTCTCTATAGAGGCGCCAGCAGTGTATGGAGTTAATGAATATACACTAATAGAGGTTGATGAAGGAGATAATGACGAGGAAGAAGTTATTTTTGCTAAATTACATGAATTTATTTTTGAGAGTCAAAATTCGAATGGAATAGTCGTTTGGGATTTTGGAGATGGAAATTCCGCTACTGGTCAAGAGGTATCGCACACCTATGATGACCCTGGATATTATACGGTAACTGCTACATCGACTTCATCTAAAAAAGTTGAATTATCGACATTAGAAGTTACAGTTGAAATGATTGGTTATGTAGAATCGGATAATATGGAATGCGCATGTGCTCCAACAGCTAAATCAACTATTGTAGATTTAATACCCCCTCAAGGAACTGTGTCCTTCGAAGGCATCGTAACAGTGGAGCATGATGGGAGTAGTGAATCATGCACACTACGAAATCCACTTCAAGAATGTCATCTTCGTGTGATTATTGAATATACAAAGGACGGAGCCATAATAGATCAGAATATAATTTTTGATGGAACATTTAGAACAAATGAAAAAAATGTTCAGTTTGAAATCTCAGATTTAGATGCAGAGGAAGGTGAAGGTTTGCAGATACGTCTAGAAACGGATCAATTAAGAGATTGGCATAAACCAAGTACGGCTTGGAGTATGACAGCTCCAATACAATGATTTCAATATTTTTTTACTAAAACTTAGTTATTGGCAAAGTTAGTAAACAAATTGATATTGTGAAGATATTATCGGAGATTGAAAATTACATGGATGAAAATAATTCTAAGAAAATATGGACATATATTCAAGAGGCGGGAGATAAATTAGTAGGGAAATTGCCTAATTCAAGAAATCATCCAAAAGGAAGGAATCCCTATGCTCATGTTGCAATATGTGTAAAAATTAAATTCGGACAGTCATACAAAGAAATTCCTGATGAAAAATATCAAGAAGTCATAGAATTCATAGATTTTCTGGTGGAAAATCCAAACTAATAATTATTAACATAATCACTTTAGAAGGGATGATGACAATGAGTTCAAATCTCCAAGATATTCGTTTGACTACAACAGTAGTTGCCGTCACGATTCTGATTATTGGTTTGGTAGTTAGCGCTGTACAAGAAAATTCAGTCGAGCTTTATGGTTACTCAGCAATAATTTACTGCGCAATTCTCTCATTGGGTATTCAGTTGATTGGATGGATTCCTGCTTCTATCAAGAAAACCGAACGTTTCTATGATATTATTGGGGGATTCACATATATCTCAGTTGTTGTTTTCAGTTTGTGGTTAGGTTCAGAAGCAGAATCTCCCAGTATCAGAGAATGGATTGTAAGTATTTTTGTCATAATTTGGTCTTTAAGACTCTCGTTTTTCCTATACCGCCGTATTCATCGATCAGGTAAAGATGGACGCTTTGATGATTTGAAAACCTCTTCTATTCGATTCTTAGTACCTTGGACTCTTCAAGGACTTTGGGTATTCCTAACTTTATCCGCGGTTATAGTAATCAACAGTCAATCTACACCAGCTCCTCCATTAGGAATTTGGGACTATATTGGAATATTTGTTTGGTGTATTGGATTTGGAATCGAAGTAGTTGCAGATAATCAGAAA
>ENA-ORDR01001635-ORDR01001635.1-marine-metagenome-genome-assembly--contig:-NODE-1635-length-10188-cov-3.939472_pt1 | contig 10188 bp, 9 predicted proteins | sample MGYA00240993_ERZ508538 | MGnify/ENA primary metagenome ERZ508538 (study PRJEB26207, sample SAMN05421999) | marine metagenome | isolation source: Monterey Bay, California, USA | place: USA:Monterey Bay...
TTTTCATAATTTTTATTTTAATACTAAACGAGAAATAACTATTCTCTGAATTTCAGAAGTTCCTTCATAAATCTGAGTGATTTTTGCATCTCTCATTAATCGTTCTACATGATATTCTTTTACAAAACCATATCCACCATGAACCTGAACGGCTTCTACAGTTGTTTTCATTGCTGTTTCAGAAGCAAATACTTTTGCCATTGCTCCTGAAAGATCATAATTTAAACCATTATCTTTTTCCCAAGCAGACTTTAAACATAACAGTCTAGCAGCTTCAATTTCAGTAGCCATATCTGCAAGTTTAAATGCTATTGACTGATGTTGGTTTATTTCTTTACCAAAAGCTTTTCTTTCTTTTGAATATTGTAAAGCTAATTCATATGCTCCAGAAGCTATTCCTAAAGCTTGAGAGGCAATACCAATTCTTCCTCCGGATAATGTCTTCATTGCAAATTTAAATCCAAATCCATCCTCTCCTATCCTATTTTCTTTAGGAATTTTTACATCTGTAAACATTAAGGAATGAGTATCAGAACCTCTAATTCCTAATTTATTTTCTTTAGGACCAACAACAAAACCATCCAATCCTTTTTCTACAATAAATGCATTTATTCCTCTATGTCCTTTTTCTACATCAGTTTGTGCAATTACTAAATAAACAGAAGCCGAACTTCCATTTGTAATCCAATTTTTCGTTCCATTTAAAAGATAATAATCTCCCTTTTCAATTGCAGTTGTACTTTGTGAAGTAGCATCAGAACCAGCTTCAGGTTCAGACAAACAAAATGCACCAATAATCTCACCTCTCGCTAATGGTTTTAAATATTTCTCTTTTTGTTCTTCCGAACCGTAAGCTTCTAATCCCCAACACACAAGAGAGTTATTTACAGACATTACAACCGAACAAGAAGCGTCAACCTTAGAAATTTCTTCCATTGCCAAAACATATGAAATAGCATCCATTCCAGCTCCTCCATATTTAGGGTCAACCATCATCCCTAAGAAACCTAACTCCCCTAATTTCTTTATTTGTTCATTAGGAAAAGTTTGATTCTCATCTCTTTCAATCACTCCTGGAAGAAGTTCTGTTTGTGCAAAATCTCTTGCCGCATCTCTAATCATTTTATGTTCTTCCGTAAGTGTCAAATCCATCTTAATTGTTTATATTTTTTAAAATTTAATATGCAAAAATACTGATTTTTAAGTTATTTTTGGAAAATATTTATCATGAATAAAGAATATCATATTATAGGTCTAATGTCAGGAACATCTTTGGATGGACTAGACATTGTAAAATGCAAATTCAGTTGGAAGAATTTCTGGGAGTTTGATTTAGAATATTTTGAAACAATGGAATACTCAAATTACTGGATAAAAAAACTAGGGAATCTTCATCAGAGAACAAAAGAAGAAATAGAAAATTGCAATAAAGAATTCGGGAAATATCTTGGGGAATGTGTTGTTAGATTCTTAGATAAAAACCAAACTAAAACAGATTATATTTCTTCCCACGGACATACAATTTTTCATAATCCAGAAAATAATTACACTTTGCAAATTGGTGATGGGAAAACTATATCAAATTTAACTAAAATTACAACCATCAATAATTTCAGACAACTTGATGTAGAATTAGGAGGACAAGGAGCTCCGTTAGTTCCTATAGGAGATTTAGAATTATTTTCAAATTATAAGTACTGTCTTAATCTAGGTGGCTTTGCTAATATCTCTGAAAAAATATCAAAAAATCACATTATCGCTTTTGATATTTGTGCTGTAAATTTTGTACTAAATAATTTATCTTCTCAAATAGGTAAATCGTACGACAAAGGAGGGGAAATTTCTAAAAATGGAGAAATAGATGTCGAATTATTTAAAGAGTTGAACTCATTAAATTTTTTAAAAGAAGTACATCCAAAATCATTAGGAAGAGAATGGGTTGAAGAGTTTATCTATCCAATTTTACAAAGAAACACTAGTTCTATTGAAAACAAATTGAGAACTTTTGTTGAACACATTGCATATCAGATAGGGAAACATTTAAAAGATGGGGAGGTATTAATTACAGGAGGAGGTGCCTTCAACTCATTTCTGATAGAACGAATAGAAAACTATTCAAATTCGAATATCATTATCCCTAAAAAAGAAATAATAGATTTTAAGGAAGCTATTATTTTTGCGTTTCTGGGAGTATTGAAATTAGAAGATAAAACAAATTGTTTATCTAGCGTAACAGGAGCAAAAAGAGATTGTTCTGGGGGTGATATTTATCTGAAATAAATAGAGATTGTTTTATTCATTAATTAGTACATTTGCAAAATATCTAACAACATAAAATGGAAAAATTACTAAAGAGATTTGAAGATAAAAAACCAGAAGTGGTTTTTGAATGGAAAGACGAACTAACAGATGCAGAAGGATGGATAGTAATTAACTCTTTAAGAGGAGGAGCTGCTGCTGGAGGAACTAGGATGAGAATTGGAGTAACAAAAGATGAAGTACTTGCACTTGCAAAGACTATGGAAGTAAAATTTACTGTTGCTGGACCACCAATCGGTGGAGGAAAATCAGGAATTAATTTTGACCCAAGAGACCCAAGAAAAAAGGAAGTTTTACAAAGATGGTATGCAGCTGCAAAACCATTATTAAAAACTTATTACGGTACTGGGGGAGATATGAATGTGGATGAAGTTCATGAAGTAATGCCAATTTGTAAAGAAAATGACATTTTATTTCCTTTAGAAGGGATTGTAAGAGGACACCATAAAAAAGAGGAAGATGGTACAATGAAAATCATCAATCAATTATCTGAAGGAGTCCCTTTAATTGTAAGAAAAGAAGAACTAACACCTGACCCTAACAAAGATTATTCTGTTGGAGATTTAATTACTGGTTACGGGGTATCTGAAGCTATTGTACATTATTATAATATTTATGGAGGAGAATTAAAAGGAAAAAGAGTTATAGTACAAGGATGGGGGAATGTAGCAGGATCTGCAGCATATTACCTATCTCAGGAAGGAGCTATTGTGGTTGGTATTATCGACAAAGTTGGTGGAGTTATAAATTCTGATGGATTTACTTTTGATGAAATTAAATCTTTATTAAATAATAGAACTTCAAACTTTTTATCATCTGAAAAAATGATGAGTTTTGAAGAAGTAAATGAAAAAATATGGAGTGTAGGAGCGGAGATTTTTGTTCCAGCTGCAGCTTCCAGATTACTTTCTCAAAACCAACTAGACCAAATGGTAGAGAATAGACTAGAAGTAATTTCTTCCGGAGCTAATGTTCCATTTGCAGATAAAGAAATCTTTTTTGGACCCATATCAAAAAGTGCGGACGAGAGAGTGAGTGTGCTTCCTGATTTTATTGCAAATTGCGGAATGGCAAGAGTTTTCGCTTACCTAATGGGAGACAATATAGAAATGACGGACACAGCTATTTTCTCTGACACATCAAATAGAATTAAAGATGCATTGCAAAATTCTTATAATCTAAATAAATCCAAACAGAATATTTCCAAAACAGCTATGGAAATTGCTCTGAAACAACTCATCTAATTATGTATAAAATCAAACTCTTTTTAGAAAACGAATATCTTGGCAATTCAGGAATGAATTACCTGATATTTATTGCCGCTATTATTTTAGGATTAATCTTTAAAGGGATTATTTCAAGGTATTTATCACATACACTTTATAAAGTTATTGGTAAAAAAGAAAAAAGAGTTGGAGTAGAAAAATTTGATGAACTATTAACAAAACCAATTGCATTTTTCATAATGCTTACCATTTTATATTTTGGAGCAAATCAACTTTCCTTTCCTGAAGATTGGGGATTAGTTCCTGTTGAAGAAATGGGAACAAGAATGATTTTACAAAAAGGATATTCATTTTTATACATTTATTCTGTATTTTTAATTGTATTAAGAATTATAAAATTTTTCAGTTTATTATTACAAAAAAGAGCTGAGGAATCTGAAAATAAACTTGACGATCAATTAGTTCCTTTTGCTACTGAGATAACTAAATTTATTGCTTATTTATTTTTGATATATACTTTACTCGGAAGTGTTTTTAATGTAAATGTCACTACCTTAGTAACTGGACTTGGAATTGGAGGTATCGCTCTTGCTATGGCTTCAAAAGAAAGTTTAGAGAACCTTCTTGGATCCTTTACTATCTTCTTGGACAAACCATTTACTGTGGGAGATATCGTATCGGTAGGTGCTGTAACTGGTACTATTGAAAAAGTAGGATTCAGAAGCACAAGAATTAAAACATTTGACAGAAGTATTGTTACAGTTCCAAACAAAAAAATGATTGATGCAGAATTAGACAATCTAGGAATGAGACCCGTTAGAAGAGTTAAATTTAATATTGGGCTTACTTACGAAACATCTGCTGACCAAATTAAAAACATTGTTACAGATGTACAAAACATGGTTGACCAACACCCTAAAACTAATCAGGATGGAAAAGTAAGGTTTCAAGAGTTTGGTTCTAGTTCATTAGACATAATGGTTATGTATTTTGTTGACAGCCCAGATTGGAATGACCTAATAGATGTAAAAGAAGATATAAATTTTAAAATAATGGAGATTGTAAAAACTCATAAATCAGATTTCGCGTTTCCATCTACAACTGTATATTTACAGAAAAACTAAAAACTTAATAAAAAAACACAAATTTTATGATTATTACTCTTATGATTGTTGTATTCGTTTTAGGATATATGGCAATTGCATTAGAACACCCAATCAAGGTTGATAAAGCAGCGTCAGCTCTTTTTATTGGCGCGTTGTGTTGGACTTTTTATGCGTTCTCCCCAGGAACTACACCTCATATTTTAGAGGATAAGATTCAACATCATATAATTCACATTGCTGAAATCTTATTTTTCTTATTAGGAGCAATGACAATTGTTGAACTTGTTGATTCGCATGAAGGATTCTCAATCATTACAGATAAGATTCAAACAAAAAATAAACTAAAATTACTTTGGATTATTTGTGGAATAGCCTTCTTCTTTTCTGCAGTATTAGATAATCTAGCGACTGCAATTGTAATGGCTTCATTATTAAACAAACTGATAAAAAATAAAAATGATTTATGGTTATTTGGAGGGATGGTTATTTTTAGTGCAAATGCAGGAGGAGCATGGTCTCCTATTGGCGATGTAACAACTATTATGCTATACGCTAAATCATATATAAGTGAAAAAATAATAATCGATATATTTATTCCTTCATTAGTTTGTGCAATAGTTCCTCTTATATATCTTTCATTTAAAGTGAAAGGAAATATAGAAAGTCCAGAAAATACTATTCTAAAAGAACATGAAAGTAATCCTACTACTAAATCTGAAAGAAATCTAATATTTTATCTTGGCGTTGCTGGGCTATTATTTGTGCCAATATTTAAAATAATAACAGGCCTTCCTCCATACATAGGGATGCTTTTATCACTAGGCATCCTATGGATAGTTACTGAAATTGTCCATAGAAGCAAAAATCATGAACAAAAATCTCAATATTCTGTTGTTGGAGTATTGAAAAAAATAGACACAGCTACTATTTTCTTCTTTTTAGGAATTCTATTAGCTGTTGCAGCATTACAATCTGCAGGTCAGTTAGAGATAGTAGCAACATGGCTAGCTACTACTTTTGGTGGACAATCAATTAAAGGGGTTTACATAATAAATATAATAATTGGATTATTATCTTCAATCGTAGATAATGTTCCCTTAGTTGCTGGAGCTATGCAAATGTATCAAGATCTTCTCAGTACTGAAGGTTTGTATCAACCAGATGGAGTTTTTTGGCAATTTTTAGCTTATTGTGCTGGTACGGGAGGTTCTGTATTAATTATCGGATCTGCAGCTGGAGTAGCTATCATGGGAATTTTAAAGATTGATTTTATTTGGTACATTAAAAATATTTCTTTACTTGCAATTATGGGATATTTAGCAGGTGCTGCAACTTACATCTTCATGCAATAAAACTTAAATTTATCGTTTATAAACTATGTTAGGAATATTATTACAAACTCAAATTACACCTGATAACACATCAGTTGAAGAAGTACAAGAAAAAACTCTTTCAATAATGGAACTTATTACTTCCGGAGGAATTGGAGGAAATATTATAATGTCCGTTTTAGGTATACTCTCAATTTTCGCTATCTACATATTATTCGAAAGAATAAATACTTTAAATAAAGCAAAAAAAGAAACTCCAAATTTTGTTTCTAGAATTGCAACTTTAGTTGCTGAGAAAAGAGAAAAAGATGCAATTGATCTCTGTCAAAAAGAAGATACAATTGTCTCGAGAATGATGGAGAAAGGATTAAAAAGGATTGGAGAACCATTAACAGAGATTCATTCTGCAATGGAGAACCAAGCAAAATTAGAAGTAAATAAACTAGAAAGTAACTTAACCAATTTAGCTACTATATCAGGGGCGGCACCAATGATTGGGTTTTTAGGAACTGTTATTGGTATGATTTTAGCATTTCATGATATGGCTTCTGCCGGTGGAAACATTGATGTAGAGATGCTTTCGAAAGGTATTTATACTGCAATGATTACTACAGTTGCTGGTTTGGTTGTAGGAATTATTTCTTTTATCTCTTATAATTTTTTATTGGCCAGAGTGGATAAAATTGTTTTTAATATGGAGGACTCTGCTTCTGAACTTTTAGACAGTCTACACTAATGAATCTAAGAGGAAGAAATAAAGTAAACCCTAATTTCAATATGTCATCTATGACAGATATTGTATTTCTTCTATTAATATTTTTCATGCTCACATCTACACTGGTAAGTCCAAATGCATTAAAGTTATTACTTCCAAATAGTAAAGCTAAAACTCTTGAGAAACAAACTATTTCTATTTCTATTGATGAAGGAATTAATTTCTACATAAATGAGAACAAGATAGATGTTGCAAATTTAGAACAAGAGATTATAAAGAAAGTGGAAGACACTGAAGAACCAGCTATTATTCTTCATGCAGATAAAACAGTTGACATTGAACATGTAGTTAAGGTAATGGATATTGCTTACAGAAATAAATTTAAGATTGTTCTAGCTACAAAACCTTAAAAATGAATTCCTCAAAGAAAAATAAAGGAAAAGCTTGGATAGGTACTCTCCTATTTCATATTGCACTTTTAATTGTTTTTCTTTTTACTGGTTTATCTTATACTATCCCTCCTCCTCCGGAAGAAGGTATAAGCATCAATTTCGGAACAACTGATTTTGCTGAAGGTGAAAATGAAATACAAGAAGAACAAATTGAAGAGGTTAAAGAAGAAAGTACCTCAGAAAACAATCCTGCAACAGAAGACATAACAACTCAAGAAACAATTGAAACTGTAGAAACAAAGAAAGAAGAAAAGGAATCTAAGGAAAGCACAACTAAAATCACAAAAAAGGAAGAGGAAGAAGCGATAGAAAAAACTGAAGAAAAAGTTGTTAATAAAAGAGCAATCTATAATCCTAATAAAAACAAAGGAAGTGAAGGAAACACTTCTGGAGAAGGTAATATGGGAGAAGAAGATGGTGATCCTAACTCAGAACATTATAAAGGAGGAGGATTCGGAGATGGATTGTCTACTATTGGTTCGTATAGGTCAAAACCTAAAGACTTTGATCATCCTTTAGAAATGGGCACTGGATATGTAACTGTAAATGTAGTTGTTAATTCAGAAGGAGAAATTATCGACATTGATGATAGTAGTTTTTATTCAACACTTGAATTTATTGGTAAAACTAAAAAAGAAAATCTGTATAAATCAATAAAGAAAGATTTGAAATACGGACCTGAAACAGGAACAGACAAATCAAACAAAATAGCAGAACTGAAGATTAACTTCACAAATTAGATGACCTACAAAGAAACAATTGAATATTTGTTTCAGAAACTTCCTATGTATCAAAGAAGTGGGAAAATAGCTTATAAAGCAGACATAGGAAATATTGTTGAAGCTAGTAAAATACTCAAAAACCCACATCTTAATTTCAAATCTATTCATGTTGCAGGAACAAACGGAAAAGGTTCTACATCTCATATGTTATCTTCTATTTTACAAGAAGCAGATTATAATGTAGGATTATATACTTCTCCTCATTTAAAAGATTTCCGGGAGAGAATAAAAATTAATGGGAAAATGATTTCTGAAAATTCAGTTATCAATTTTTTAAATGAATATAAAACAACATTTGAAAAAATAAATATGTCCTTTTTCGAGATGACAGTTGCTATGGCCTTCTATTATTTTGATAAAGAAAGAGTAGATATTGCAATTATTGAATGCGGACTTGGAGGAAGATTAGATAGTACGAACATCATAGATCCTGAATTATCTATAATTACTAATATAGGATTAGACCATACCTCACTTTTAGGAAATACATTAGAAAAAATAGCTGCTGAGAAGGCAGGAATCATCAAAAAGAATACTCCTGTTATTATAGGAAGAGAACAAGAAAAAGTTCAATCAATTTTTGAAAATAAATCAGTGAACGAAAACAGTCAATTAATTTTTGCTGAACAGCTTTCATACGCATCTGACTTAAAAGGAAATTATCAGAAAGAGAACATAAATACAGCTGTAACAACAATAAATCATCTGAAGGGTTTTAATATATCTGAAGAAAATATAATAACTGGATTAAATAAAGTAGTAGAAAACACTCAACTATTAGGAAGATGGCAAATACTTTCAGAATTGCCTCTTACTATTTGTGACACTGCACATAATGTAGATGGAATTACTGAAGTTGTAAAACAAATTAGCAATATTGATTACGGAAAATTACACATTGTTATCGGAATGGTAAATGATAAAAATATAGATAATGTACTTTCACTATTACCCAAAAACGCAAAATATTATTTTTGCAAAGCAAAAATACCAAGAGCACTTGATGAGGAAGAATTGCAAATATTGGGTGAGAGAGCAGGAATAAGTGGAATGACATTTCCTAGTGTAGAAACCGCATTCAAACAAGCAAGGGAAAACGCAAAAGATAATGATTTAATCTATGTAGGAGGAAGTACATTTGTAGTAGCAGAAATAATTTAAAATTTCTTTTTAAAATCTCTCTTGTATTACAAATTAAATTATATTTGCACTCCTAATTTCGGGCGATTAACTCAGTTGGTTCAGAGTGCCTCCCTTACAAGGAGGAAGTCGGGGGTTCGAGTCCCTCATCGCCCACCAAAGCGGAATCCATCTCATTTTGAGTTAAGATTCCGCTTTTTTTATTCTCATAAATAGCTGAGGTTCTTTTAGTTAACTCAAATAATAAATTCACTTCTGGGGTTCGAACTCGCTTATTTTCTTTATCATAAGTTGTGCCCTTTGGGAAGACAATTTTTTGCAATTCAACTTTTTGATCAAAAGGCATATTTTTCCAAGTCTTCGATAGGGTTTTAGATATTTTCGTAGCCTTATTAATCACATTTTCAAGGTTCGAACTGACCTTTAGGTCGTTTGAGAGTTTTTTGTCTATTTCTGACATTTCGTTACTATACTTTTTAGCATATTTTTGATATAGATCAGAATCTATTTCGCCAATCGCATATCTCTCTTCTAACTTGTGAAAATTTACTTTAATTAGCTGATTCTTACTTTCTAAATTTTGAGTATCAAACTTATTATTAGATTGATATTTAGTAAACGCATATTCTACTAATTGTTTAAATGGCTTATCCAATTCTTTTTTAAGTTCAAATTGTTTTAAATAATCAGCAAATAATAAATTAAGTTTTTTAGCATTTACATTTAATTTAGTTCCCTTACTTCTAGATTTATAATACCATATCCCCTTCTTCTTTACAATATATCCTGTTAATGGATCATTAGTTTTGTGACACTTCATAAACACTTTAAGGGGTATCTCTTCAAAATAAGTATTCTTTGTTTGGGTTCTATACTTATTGTCAATAATATCCTGCACCCTCAACCAATTCTTCTCACTAATAATTTTAGGATGTTTTCCATCAACAACTTCACCTGGAATTAATTTATTTATGATTTTACCACAGTAAAAAGGATTCTGCAAGATTCTATTTAATCTCTTAGGATGAATTTTCAAGCCAGCATTATTAAGTCTATTACAGATTTCAAAATTCCTAACATATTGAAGCTTCCACATAAAAGCTCTTTTAATCAATTT
>ENA-ORDR01001636-ORDR01001636.1-marine-metagenome-genome-assembly--contig:-NODE-1636-length-10185-cov-3.472398_pt1 | contig 10185 bp, 8 predicted proteins | sample MGYA00240993_ERZ508538 | MGnify/ENA primary metagenome ERZ508538 (study PRJEB26207, sample SAMN05421999) | marine metagenome | isolation source: Monterey Bay, California, USA | place: USA:Monterey Bay...
AATCCTTTTTTCTTGTAGGTATCAGCAAACATTCTACCAGGAACAACAATACTTATATATTGATCAGAAGCTGTAATATTGAAGAAGATACATGTACCTGTAGTTGTAGCAACTAAACTTCCTGTAGAAGTAGCGTATTTTATTATCGGTTCTGAAATTCTTTTAAGTATCCCTGTACCTTCTAGTATACCTCCAAAAATCATAGCGCAAATAATAAGCCAGATTGTATTTAACATTCCAGAAATTCCGGAACTTGAAAGTAAATCATTTATTTGATCACTATTGGTAATTATAGAAACATCAGTACTCATAGATTTAATAACTGCTGTAAAATATGATTGAAAATTTAAAATACTACTTTCAGAAACCTCCATAATTATATTAGGCTGAAATATAATAGCAAAAACTCCTCCTAAAACACTTCCCACAAGTAAAGCGGGTATTGCTGGGATTTTCTTAATAATTAGTAAAATAACAAATACAGGAACTAAAAATAACAAAGGAGTAATATTGAAAGAGGTAGATAAAGCATTTAATAAACCATCAATATCTTGTTCTCCAACTGTTCTTAAATTAAAACCTATAATTAAAAATATAACTAAAGTGATAATAAAAGAAGGTATAGTTGTATACATCATATATCGAATATGTGTAAATAAATCTGTTCCTGCCATTGCAGGAGCTAGATTTGTAGTATCCGACAAAGGAGACATCTTATCTCCAAAATAAGCTCCAGAAATAATAGATCCTCCAATTAAACCTATTATTCTTAGTTCTTCATCTCCTGTTGTGATACCCTCTTCAATTAAAAGAGCTCGACCTATTCCTAGTAAAGCAACTCCAATTGTGGCAATGGTAGTCCAAGAACTTCCGGTTGACACACTTACAATTGCAGTAATAATTGCTGCAGCAAAAAGGAATATTTCTGGACTTAAAACTTGTAATCCATAGTAAATCATTGCTGGTACTATACCTGAAATTAACCATGTTCCAGCCAAAGAACCTATTAGTAATAATATAAAAATTGGAGGTGTAACCGATTTTAAACTTTTACTTATTCCTTTAAGTATATCTTTCCAGTTGCTTCCATATAAAATACCGATAATAACAGCTAAGGCGCCTGAAAATAATAAAGCTAATTGATTTGGTCCATTTAAAGTGTCCTCAAATATAGAGATATTTAAAGCTATTAATCCTATTAAAACTATCATAGGAATTAATGCTATTACATAAGGAGTTTTTTTCATTATAGTACTCCAACTTTTTTCATGCAATTAACCATAGTTTTGTATGTTCTTTCAATGTCGTTGTCCAATCCTATTGAGATACGAACTAAACCATCAGAAAGTCCCATTTCTTCTCTTTCTTCCTCTGGTATTTCAGATGATGTAGATAGTCCTGGAGCAGAGAATAAAGTTTTATAAAAACCTAAACTAACCGCCAAATAACCAAGATTGTTATTTTGCATTTCTTCCATCAAATCATTTGCTCTTTGTTTATCTTTAGTGTCAATTACTAACATGCCTCCAAATCCAAAACCTTCATTCATTTGTTTTTTCATTATCTCGTGATGAGGATGATTTTTTAAACCAGGGTAAATGACTCTTAATCCATCTTTCTGAAAAGAATTTGCTAAATACATTGCATTCTCAGAGTGTTTCTTCATTCTTAAATGAAGAGTTCTTAAATTCTTTAATATAGATGCCGCTCTCATTGAGTCCATAACAGGACCAAGCAACATAGAACTACCAGAATTTACATCAATCAGACTACCAATAAATTCTTCATCTGAACAAATAACGCCTCCAACAGTATCAGAAGTTCCATTAATAAATTTTGTTAAGGAATGAATTACAATATCAGCTCCAAGTAAGGCGGGAGAAAATACTAGTGGAGTAAACGTATTATCTACCACTAATTTTATACCATTTTTTTTTGCTAATACAGAAATAGATTCAATATCAGCAACTTCTAACAAAGGGTTACTCATTGTCTCACAATAAATAACTTTTGTTCTTTCTGTTATAGCGTCCTCAATCTGTTTTGTATTTGTAGTGTTTAAAAAAGTAGTCTTTATCTTAAATTTAGGTAAGTAGTTTTTCATAAAAGCATAAGTACCTCCGTAAATAGTTCTACTACTAATAATTTCATCTCCTGAATTGCAAAGTTGTAAAAGGGTAGGAGTGATAGCTCCCATCCCGGAAGCTGATAAAATAGCTCCTTTTGTATATTCCATTCCGGCAAGTGCTTGTCCCAGATAAGATGTAGATGGATTTGTGTGTCTTGAGTACAAATAACATCCTTCTCTTACACCTTCAAACACTTCTCCCATTATTTTTCCTGCAAAGTATGTAAAGGTTGATGAGTCAGCAATAGAAGGATTAACTCCTCCATATTCTCCAAAAAATTGTAAATCTTGGATGCTATCTGCAGCTTTGTTTCTTTTCATTTTATTTATTCGTAATATCCATAACCGTTTCCGTAACCATAGCTATATCCGTATCCGTAACCATATGAATCTGATGAAAGCTGATAATCATTGATTATGATGTTTATATTTTTTATTTGTTTATTATCATATAAGTCGTTTATTACATTTAACATGTTCTTTTTTGTGTAATTATGCCTAACTACATATAAGTTTATATCAGATAATTTCATAGTAATAACACTATCCGTTACAAGTCCTGAAGGTGGTGTGTCTATTATTATATAATCATAATCTTTTTTAAGTTCAGAAATTAATTTTTTCATCTTATCACTATTTAATAATTCTGCAGGGTTTGGAGGGACAGGTCCAGATGTAATTATGTTTAAATTTTCTATTTCAGTAGAATTAATAGTTTCTGATAATTCAGATTTATTAATTAAATAAGAACTTAAACCCTTCATATTATCAATATTGAAATTTTCTTGGGTTTTTGGTTTTCTTAAATCAGCACCTAATAAAAGAGTTTTATATCCAGCAGTTGCTAAAATTATTGATAGATTTGTCGAACAAAATGTTTTTCCTTCAGAACCAACAGAAGATGTAACATTTATAACTTTACTAGATTTATCAGGAGCCAAATACTGAATATTTGTTCTTAATGCCCTGAATGATTCTGCAATAATTGATTTAGGGTTTTCTAAAACAATCAAATTATTTGATTGATCAGAATTTCCAATTATCCCTAAAATAGGAATATTTGTAGATTTTCTAAGGTCTGATTTACTTCTAATAGAATCGTTAAAGAAATCTCTTAAAGAAAGAACTAATACTGGAATTGCTAATCCTAGTAAGAGAGCAATAATATAATTTAATTTCTTTTTAGGAGAAAGTGGGAATTCATTGTCTTCTCTTGCAACATCTAAAATAATGTGATCTGCTTCAGTTCCTTCCTTAGCAATTGCAGTCTCTTGTTTTTTAAGAATAAGATAATTTACAATTCTTTCTGCTTGCATAAATTCTCTCTTTAAACTAACATAATTCTTTTCATTTTCAGGCAATTCATCAATCTGATCATTAAAATTATTTACTCTATTTTCCAAATTTCTTTTTGCAGAATTAGTAGAAGAAATAAGGTTTTTAAGATTTTCTATAATACTTTGTTTTGTATAAGATATCTGAGATAAAACAGATTGGTATTTAGGATGATTTGTAGTAGTTGATAATTCTAATTCTTTCTTCTTAGAATTTAGTGTTATAAAAGATGAAATAAGTGAATTCAACTCAGGATTTGAAATCCCCATAGATGTAGGAGAAATTATATTCTCTGATCCTTGAGAATTTTGTAAATAATTTAGTAACTCAGAATAATAACTTAAATGTACTTGGTATTTTGATAAATCACCTTCTGTTTTTTGTTTCTGGAAAAATGTACCATAATCTTTATTAAATACATCAAGGGTAGGATTTTGCTCCTTAAATAATCTTAACTTTTCCTCAATCAATACAAGAGTGTCTTGAGTCTTCTTAATTTGGTCTTCAATAAAAACAATAGTATTTGTAGCCATCTTATTCTTTTCCTCTAAACCTTGTTTCAGATAGATTACCGAAAGCGTATTTAAATAATCAATGTTTTTTCTGGTAGAATATCCTTCTAAGTTTAATTTCAGAATAGAACTTTCTTTACTTAAAGGAGAAATACTTATTGCTTTTACATATTTTTTAGATAACTTTTCTAAAGAATGTAGAACAAAAGAGCATTCTACGTTATTACTAATTAATTTATCTGTAAAAAATTCTGTTTTAACAATTTTAAACTTAAAATAATCTGACTCTATAAACTCATCAAATTGATGTATTTCGTTATACTTTAACGTAGATTGAAGTTTATTATTTTTTTTATTTCTATAAATATCATAAGTATTTTGATCTTTACACTCAAAATTAATTTGATAAGAGTTAGCATCTATAAGAGTGATAAAGAAATCTACTCCAGCTAACTGAAGATGTGTAGAATCAAACTTAACGATAAATGGAGATCTTTTATACAAATTAACTGTTTGAACTGTACCATGGAAAAAGTATGAAACACCAATACCTAGTTCTTTTATAGTTCTCTCCGCTAATGAAAAAGATTTTAAAACGGCTTTCTCGTTCTCTAAATTAGTTTTAACTGAGAACATTTCCATTCCTTCAATTATGTTTTCCACTCCTAACTGAGAATTACTGTCATCTCTTATTTCTATAGTAGAAGAAACACTATAAATTGGTCTAGTATATCTGTTATATAAAAAAGCTATAAATAAAAAAATTACTATTGAAAGAATAAAATAATACCAATAAGAAGTAAACCTTAAAATAAGAGATTTAATATCAATTTTTTCCTCATCTTTTTTATCTATGTTATTTTCAAATTCTGACATATTATTCTGTAATTTTTAGATATACATTAACTAAAACAGCAACTGTAGTTAAAGAAGATAATAATAATTGTGATTGTGATTTTCTTAATCCTCTGTATCGTAGAGGTTCTACATAAAGTAAGTCGTTATTTCTGAGGTAATAAAAGTCCGAATTCATAACTGACTGTTGAGTTAAATCAATCTTATGTACCGTTTTTTTATTGTTCTGAGTTCTGATAAGTTTAACCTTTGTTAAATCCCCATAATCTGTAATTCCACCAGATATAGCAACAGCTTCAAATATTGAGATATTATCTTTATAAATAGGGTATGTATTTGGTCTATAAATTTCACCTAAAACTGTAATATTAAAATTTCCTAATTTACAAATTACAGTTGCATCTTTCAGATATTCATTTACCTTTTCTTCAATTGACTCTTTAGCTTGGTTAATCGTTTGGTTTAAAACATATACCTCTCCAATATATGGTATTTCTATAATTCCTTCCTGATTTATTGTAAAACCATTTAAATAAATATTTGCAGATGTAAGAGATGAGTTTGCTGAATTTACATTATTTTCAACATTAAAAAAGTTCGTTGTTTCCTCATCAAAACTAAGTACCTTTACTATTAATACATCTCCTATTTCAAGTGAATGTTTTGGGGGTATTGGACTAACATTCCATTCATTTTGATCGCTATCATTCAAGATAGTTATTTTACTAATTGAAGTACACGAAAACAAAATAGAGATCAGTAAAATGAAAACTATATATTGGGAGTTTATGTTTTTCATAGGTTTTTTATTAGATTGCAAATATACAAAAAGGAATCAGACTTTTTTACAGATTAAAAATTACGAATTTCATTAAATATTCTTGAAGATGGAAATCCAACAACATTATTATAAGATCCTTCTATTTTCTCAACTGCAATATAACCAATCCACTCCTGAATACCATAACTTCCTGCTTTGTCAAATGGATTGTAATTTTGAATATAAAAGTTAATCATTTCTTCAGATAATTCATAGAAAGTTACATTAGTTCTCTCAGAAAAAACTTTTATTTTTTCAGTTGAAAACAAACAAACAGAAGTAATTACTTGATGTGTCTTTCCTGAAAGAGATTGCAACATTTCTTTAGCCTCTTTTTCGTTTTTTGGCTTATTTAAAATCTCCCCATCATTAAGTACAATTGTATCAGAGGTAATTAACAATTCATCTTCTTGCAACTCATTCCTTAAATTGTTAGCTTTCTGAATTGCAAGAAACTCGGAAACTTCTTCTTTTTTTAAGTTTTCTGGATATAGTTCTTCTTTATCTGAAACTCTCACCTCAAAGTCAATTCCCATTTGAGAGAGAATCTCCCTTCTCCTTGGGGAATTAGACCCTAATATGATATTGTAATTTGTTATTTTCATGTATTAATATAAAGCAGAAGAAATAATATTCCTAAAATCATAATGACTTTTAACAAAGCACTTGTAAATCTAAAATCTTTTTTGTTTTTAGAAACTATAACCTTATAAATAGAATAAACTATTAGCAAATTAATTAGAATATTGTATACAGTCAATATTTCGTAATCATGCCATAATAAGGTCCAGGAAATGTAAAGAAACAGATTGATAAATAAGATAAATACAACTATAAACTTTGTTTTATTTAAACTTAAAGAAGATGCTATGTTTTTTGAATTCACTATTTTATCTCCCTCTAAATCTTCTAAATCTTTTATAACTTCTCTTACAAAAGTTAATAAGAACGCAAATAAAATAAAAAGTATTTGATTATAAAGAAAAAACAAAAAAGAAGAATTTAAACAATTTATCAATAAAACATTAAAAACACTTAAAGCTGTTAGTGTTGCAATTATAAAGTTCCCTAGAATGAATTTATGTTTATAAACTTTAGAATACCATCTTAAAATAAATATGGAAGATAGTATAATAATAAATAATATTAAATGACAACTAAAAGGTGAGTTAGAAAGTACAATGAGTTTATCACATTCATAAGGAAAGTAATTATAAAGTGAAAATAAGTAACAAGAAAGTAGAACCGCTATTACATTAAAAGAATAATACCAAAATATAGCTTGTCTGGAAGGAATCTTATTTCCAATAATTACTTCTTCTTTATTTATCTTGTCTGACTCTACATCAAATATATCGTTAATAATATAACCTGCTGCAGTTATTAAAAATGTAATAGATAAGAGTAAATATAGTTTTATATCTCCAAAGTTTTCATAAGAGAAGTAATAAAACAAAACTTGTGCCAATAACAATATAATTAAGTTTTGTATTCTGATTAACTTTAAGAAAGAAATAAGTTTATTCATCTAAATTATTATTAATAATATGATTAGTTATTTTCGAATAAATTATTTTCAAATCAGACTTTCCTTCCAACAAATTTAAATGTTTTTCTATCGTATTATAATCTTCTCTTTTTGCGGGTCCTGTCTGAACTTCTGAGGGAGAACTATCTTTAATTTTATTAAAAGTGTGTTCAATTAATGGTTTTAATAAATTAAAATCTAAATCAGATTTCTTTAAAATACTTTCTGATATTGAAAGTATATGATTTGTGAAATTACATGCAAAAACAGCTGCGATATGTAATTGTTTTCTTTGTTCGGAATTTATAAAATTAATTGAATCAGAAATTTTACTTGCAAGTTCTTTAAGACTATCACTAAACTCAGATGTCTTTGATTCAATACAAATAGGAGTAATAGAAAAATCAACTTCTACTTCCTTATTAAAAGATTGCAAAGGATAAAACACTCCATAATTACTAAAGTCTTCTAAAACATCTAAATCAACACTTCCGGATGTATGTACAATATTGATGTTTTTATCTTTAATCTTAGAAATAACTTCCGATATTACATCATCTTTTACAGAAACTATAAGTAAATCTGTGCTAGACAAATTATTTAAATCAGTAATATAATTACATTTTAATTTTTCTGACAACAGTACAGCAGACTTAGTAGTTTTACTCCAGATTTCAACAATATTTATTCCTTTATCTTGTAAAGAAATAGATAAATGAGTAGCGACATTTCCAGATCCAATAAAAGTAATATTCTTTATTTTCATAAATAAGATATATGATATAGTTATTCAAAAACAAAATTATAGTTTTGCAGAAACAATTTAACTATGATTAACAAAATTATTAATTATTTATCCACTATGAAGTTTGCAACTATAATGTTATTGTTTTTTGCATTCTCAATTGGATATGCTACATTTATTGAAAATGATTTTGGAGCAGTTTCTGCACAAGCACTTATTTATAAAATGTGGTGGTTCGAATTTATTATTTTATCACTAGCAATAAGTTTAATCTTAAACATTTTTAAACGAAAACTTTTTAGGAAAGAAAAACTAGCTACACTTATGTTTCATTTTTCTTTTATAACTATAATTTTAGGAGCTGCAGTTACTAGGTATGTAAGTTATGAAGGTATGATGATTATAAAAGAGGGAGAGTCACAAGATGTTTTTCTTTCAAGCGAAACTTTTTTAAGTTTAAAAGTTCATGATGAAATTAATAAATTTTCATACGACCATAATTTAAACTTATCTGCTATTACAAAGAAGTTTGATAATACACCTATTCTAAAGCATCTATTTTGCAATTATTTCAATCTAAACTCTAATAAATTATCTAAAAGTTTTTCTGTAGAATATGTTGACTTTCTTACAAATGTAAAAGATTCTGTGATTTCTAGGAATGTATCTGGATTGACATTAACATCATCATTGGAAAATAGTAAAAAAGGAACAGAAATATCAATAGAAGAGATGACAACAAAAGATATTCTATTTAATGAAGAATTATATTTTGGTGGAGTTAATTTCACTCTAAATAATCCTTCAGAAAATTCCGTTAATTTTTCTTTAAAAGAGGAAAAACTTATTTGCTTGTCAGATTTTGATGTTAAAGTAAATACAATGCCTCCATCTGGAAATGGTACTCTATATAAAAAAGGGGAAGAGTTTGTTATAAAACCAATGTCGTTACTTGAAATAAATGGTAATAGATACATGTTTGCTGATTACTCTTATAAAGAAGAAAAAGAGATATTTTCTATTTCCAAGAACATGAGTGACTCATATAACGGAAGAACAATTGACGCACTTGTATTAAATGTTAGTTCTGCAAATTATCAAAAGAGAGTAACAATTACAGGTAGGAAAGGTATTTACCCAACTACTAAAGAATTTAAATTGAATGGATTGAATTTCTCTTTATCTTACGGTCCAATTTTTTATAAAACTCCTTTTCAAATTCATCTTAAAGATTTTCAGTTAGAAACTTATCCAGGATCAATGAGTCCTGCCTCATTTGCATCTGAAGTAGAGGTTATTGATGGTAATAAAATCACTCCTTACAGAATATTTATGAATAATATTTTGGATTATAAGGGTTTCAGATTTTTTCAAGCTTCTTATGAAGAGGATGAAAGTGGAACTATTTTATCTGTAAACCATGATTTCTGGGGAACATTAATCACATATATTGGATATTTTTTTATGATGTTAGGGATGATTTTGGTTTTCTTTTATAAAAAAACTAGGTTCAATAATTTAACAGAAAGACTAAATAAATTAATTTCTATATCATTATTACTACCTTTCCCATGAATATATGTAGTATTTAACATCAATTTTTTTAATATAAAAAAAATTACTAATAATTTAGAAAACTTCAATTATAACATTATTGTTGCCAATTTGCATGAAATGTACTCTTATTTAAATAAAGAAATAATTAAAGGATATCAAAGAAAAACAATATTAGATAATTATGGTAAAATTTTAATAACAATGATGCCAATCTTACCACATTTATCTAATGAGTGTTTTGAAAGTATTAGAAAAGATAATGCTGAAATAAACTGGCCTACATTTGACGAAAACCAAATTAAAGAGGATTTTAGTAAAAACCAAACCTGATATAATTATTCATATGGCTGCACAATCTTTGGTAAGAAAATCTTATCAAGATCCAGTCTCAACATTTAATATAAATTGTATTGGGACAGCTAATATATTAGATGTTGTAAGAAAAATTAATAATATAAATGGCCTTACTATGCATGTATTAGAAGCAGGATATGAGAATTCAGAAAATAAACCTTGTATAGTACTTCTTCATGGTTTTCCCGAATTAGCTTATAGATGGAGAAAATTATTAATTCCATTAGCAAATGCAGGATATTATGTTATAGCTCCGGATCAAAGGGGATACGGTTATACAGAAGGATGGAAAGATAATTATGAAGGAGATATATCTGAATTTGAAATAACAAATTTAGTAAAAGATATTGT
>ENA-ORDR01001642-ORDR01001642.1-marine-metagenome-genome-assembly--contig:-NODE-1642-length-10160-cov-5.391649_pt1 | contig 10160 bp, 8 predicted proteins | sample MGYA00240993_ERZ508538 | MGnify/ENA primary metagenome ERZ508538 (study PRJEB26207, sample SAMN05421999) | marine metagenome | isolation source: Monterey Bay, California, USA | place: USA:Monterey Bay...
TAACAACACAATATTATTAAGAAGCGGTCATTTAATTAATGAATCTAATTCAAATGCAAAATTTATAATTGACTCAATAAAGCAATCAAAAGAAGTGATTAAAACCTAAGCACTGTAATAATTTTTATACCATTCAATAAACTTAGCAACTCCTTCCTTGATGGTTATTGATGGCTTATAGTCAAAATCCTTTACTAAGTCCGATACATCTGCAAAGGTATCGAGAACATCTCCTGGCTGAAGGGGTAATAATTCCATGTTAGCTTTAACTTTCAAAGCATTCTCGATAGCCTTAATATAGTCGAGTAGTTCTACAGGAGAATTATTACCTATGTTATAAATCCGCCAAGGAGCGGAAGAAGTTCCAGAGTCTGGTTCGCTACTATTCCAGTTTTGATTAGAAGTAGCTGGCTGATCTAATACATGAATAACACCTTTCAAAATATCATCAATATATGTAAAGTCTCTTCGATGCTTGCCATAGTTAAAAACTTGAATTTTTTTTCCTGCCAATATTGATTTTGTAAATTTTTGTAAAGCCATATCTGGCCTATCCCAAGGACCATATACTGTAAAAAACCTTAGCCCAGTTGTAGGTAAATTATAGAGATGGCTATAACTATGCGCCATAAGCTCATTAGCTTTTTTACTCGCAGCATACAAACTGACTGGATGATCGACATTATCATGCACTGAAAAAGGCGTTTTACTATTTGAGCCATAAACAGAGCTACTTGATGCATAAACAAGATGCTTAACTTTATTATGACGACAGCCCTCAAGTATATGAGCAAAACCGACTATATTACTATCAATATATGCAAGAGGATTTTCAATTGAATATCGAACACCCGCTTGCGCAGCTAAATTAACCACGCTGTCAAATTGATTTTTTTTAAACAATGACTCAACTAATTCTCTATCTCTAATATCCATTCGGATATGCGTGTAATTTGGATGATCAATGTAACGATTAAGCCGAGCTTCTTTTAGTGCAGGATCATAATAATCATTATGGTTGTCAATGCCTAAAACTTTATCGCCTCTTTCAAGTAATTTTATTGATAATGCAGATCCAATAAAACCAGCAGAGCCGGTAACCAAAATTTTCATTCTATCCCTTTAATCAGTGTTGAATATGTCACGAGTGTATACCTTTGATTCAATATCTTTAATTTCTTCAGTAATCCGATTAGCTATAATAACATCTGATAATTTTTTAAACTCTTCTAGACTCTCAATTACTTTCGAATTATAGAATTGTTCCTCCTTCAAAAAAGGCTCATAAACAATCACATTAATACCTTTGGCTTTGATTCGTTTCATAACACCTTGAACAGAAGATTCTCTGTAGTTGTCTGAACCAGACTTCATAATAAGTCGATAAACTCCAACAACTTTTGGATTTTTATTTATGATTGAATTGGCAATAAAATCTTTTCGGACAGTATTTGCCTCAACAATTGCACTAATCAAACTATTTGGAATATCTTTGTAGTTAGCTTTTAATTGTTTTACATCTTTTGGCAAGCAGTATCCGCCATAGCCAAAAGAAGGATTATTGTAATAATTGCCTATTCTTGGATCAAGCCCAACACCATTAATAATTTCTTCAGTATTTAAACCATGAAACTCAGCATATGAATCTAATTCGTTAAAAAATGCAATCCGCATAGCCAGATAAGTATTTGAAAAAAGTTTAATGGCCTCAGCTTCTGTTGAATTAGTAAGTATAGTATCGACTTCTTTTTTTAATGTTACTTCTTTAAGTAATTCTAAAAACTTAATGGCTCTCTTTGACTTTGATCCAATAATAATTCTTGAAGGATAAAGGTTATCATAAAGTGCCCTGCCCTCTCTTAGGAACTCAGGAGAAAATAAAATATCATCAAAATTAAACTTTATTTTCATCTCCTCTGTAAAGCCAACAGGGACCGTTGACTTTATAATTATCATTGCATTTGGATTAATAACTCTTATATCACTGATGAGTGATTCTACAGAATTGGTATTGAAGAAATTTGTATCAACATCGTAATTTGCAGGAGTAGCAATAACTATATAGTCGGAATCATCAAAGGCCTTATTTTTATCTAAAGTTGCAGATAAATTAAGCTTTTTGTTTGAAAGGTAGTCTTCTATTTCTTTATCATCGACTGGTGAAATATTATTATTTAATTGCTCGACTCTTTTAGGAGAAATATCAAAAGCAACAACTGTATTCTTTTGAGACAAAAGAATTGCATTAGACAGGCCAACATAGCCTATACCTGCTATTGAAATTTTCATGCGCTTTCCTTTAATAAGTCTTTCGCAATTTTAACAATTTCATCGGCACTTATTTCCTTAATAGAAAAGTCTTTTTTATCCAGCTTCATATGATTAATCTTAGAATTTGACTTAAGAGCCTTATTTGAAACAGTTTGAAACATTCTTTCAATAGGCGTCGGACCAAAAAGAAGAATAGAAGGTATATTTAAAGCCCATGACATATGTGATGGCCCAGTATCATTTCCAATTAATAAACTAGAATTACTAACAACATACTTTAGGTCATCAAGACTTAACTCAGGCATAACTTTAATATAACTTGACTCGTCACGCATCCACTCTGCTTTTTGTCTTTCTAGTTCATTTCCCCAAACAACAATACAATCTTTTTTTAATTGGTTAGCAACTTCAACATATTTTTCTTTTGGATAGTTTCTAGTCTTCCATGTTGAGCCAATAACAAAAACAATGTATGGCTTGTCTGGTAAATTCACATTACTTTCAGTGAACAGAAATAAATTTTTTCGTAATATGTCCTCTTTAGAAATTTTTATACTTAATGCCTCAGAAGCTAATTTCGCATTTCTTAAAATAGTATTTTGATCATATCCAATATTAACTGTTTGGTTATAAAAATATACCGCTAACTTCTCTCTAATAGAACTAAAATCAAATCCAATAACTTTTTTACTTCTAATGAGTTTAGCTACAATAGCTGTTTTAATTAAACCTTGAAAGTCAATAACTAAATCATATTCTCCAAATTTCTTAATGCTAGCTAATTCTTGATAAAGTAATTTTACTGATTTATTTTTTTTAGCTTTATTAAGGTTAATGGTTTGAATTTGATCAATATGGGGATTATTTTCTAAAATCCCTTTAAAGCGCTTTTCTACAATCCAATCAATTTTTGATGTTGGATAATATTTCTTTATAAATTGTAAAACAAACATAGAATTAACAATGTCACCAAGTGCTGAAAGTTTAACAATAGCTATTTTCATAAAAACATTTTACAACTGTATTCAAACACATAGCGTCACATATTAATTTAAGTGTTTAATGATATAATTTAGTTTGTTAATATATCATTACCTCTTTGCAAATGAGTACTCCCAATAAAGCTGAAAAAAAAGTAAACTTTATCCGCAATATTATTGATAAAGACTTGTCAGAAGGCCTACACGAAACTGTAATTACTCGCTTTCCTCCAGAACCTAATGGTTATCTCCATATTGGTCATGCAAAGTCTATCTGCCTAAATTTTGGCATGGCCTCTGATTATGAAGGTTATTGTAATTTAAGATTTGATGACACAAACCCTTCCAAAGAAGATATTGAATATGTAAACTCTATAAAAAATGATGTTGAATGGCTTGGCTTTAGGTGGCACAATGAAGTTAAATTTAGCTCTAACTATTTTGATATTTTCTATGACTGTGCAATAGAATTAATTAAAAAAGAATTAGCTTATGTCTGTTTTTTAAGTGCTGAAAAAACTCGTGAATATCGCGGCACGCTTACAAAACCTGGGAAAAATAGTCCTTATAGAGACTCAACAACTGAAGAAAATCTTACTCTTTTTAAAAAAATGAAGACAGGTGAATTTAAGGAAGGAGAGTGCGTGCTTAGAGCAAAAATAGACATGGCGTCAAGCTTTATGTGTATGCGGGATCCTACCCTATATCGTATTCGCTTTGAATCCCATCACCAAACTAAAGATGACTGGTGCATCTATCCAATGTATGATTTTGCTCATTGTCTAAGTGACGCCATTGAAGGAGTAACTCATTCAATATGTACTTTGGAGTTTCAGGATAATCGTAGAATTTATAATTGGACATTAGAAAATATAGATGCCTTCAATAAACCTAACAGGCCTCATCAATATGAGTTTTCGCGATTAAATCTTGAGTATGCAACTACTTCTAAAAGAAAGCTAAAACTTCTAGTGGATAATAATTATGTTTTGGGATGGAATGATCCCAGAATGCCAACAATCTCTGGACTCAAAAGAAGAGGTTATACTGCTGCATCAATTAGAGATTTTTCAGATAGAATTGGTGTTTCAAAAGTTAATAGCCTTACTGATATTTCAATTTTAGAATCCTCAATCAGAGATGATCTTAATATATCTGCACCTCGAGCAATGGCAGTAATCAACCCAATAAAACTTGTAATTGAAAACTACCCTGATGGAAAAATTGAATCTCTTACAGCTCCAGTGCACCCTCAAAATGATGAAATGGGAACTAGGGAGATTTTCTTTAGTCGTGAGATATATATTGACAAGGAAGACTTTAAAGAAATAGCACCAAATAATAAATTTAAACGCTTAGCAATAGATAAAGAGGTGCGACTAAGAAATTCATATGTCATCAAAGCATCTCGTTTTGATAGTGACAAAAATGGAAATGTAACTACTATCTACTGCACTTATGATCCTGATACTTTAGGGAAAAACCCCACTGATGGTAGAAAAGTTAAAGGTGTTATCCATTATGTCGAATCTAGTTTAGCTATTAGCGCTGAATTTAAAATATATGACCGCCTATTCTTAGACCCAAACCCTTCTCAAGTGGATGATATGTCATCTGTACTTAATCCAGATTCACTAATTATTAAAAATGGGTATGTTGAGCCCAGCCTTCAAGATGCTGAAATTGAAAAAGCATACCAGTTTGAACGAGAGGGTTACTTTTGTAGAGATAGTGAGTCTGATGGAATAGTATTTAATAAAACTGTTGGACTTAGAGATACTTGGAATCAATAATCAATATCTTCAAGCCACTCTGAGACTGGTTTGAGTTCTGGATATTTTGTTAAATCAATCTGAAGAGGTGTAACAGATACGAAGTTGTTAGAAACTGCATGAAAATCTGTTCCCTCTCCATTATCAGCCTCCTTGCCATTTTCTCCTATCCAATACAAAGATGGATTTTTTAAATCTTGAATACTTGGCTCAGACTTATGCCGATTTCCTAAACGAGTACTCTTAATACCCTTAATCTCAGTCATTGGAATATCTGGGACATTCACATTAATAATTGTATTGTTAGCAAGTGGTGCCTTATTAATTTGAGCAACAAGAAGCTTAGCTATCTCTCCAGCTGTGTCAAAATGTTTACATTCCCAACTTGCTAACGACATTGCAATGGAAGGAAGTCCTAGAAACCGCCCCTCAATTGCCCCAGCCACAGTTCCTGAATAAATAACATCATCTCCAAGATTTGCGCCAAAATTAATACCCGTAACAACTAAGTCAATTGACTCTTTAATAAACCCACATAAAGCAAGATGAACGCAATCACTTGGAGTTGCATCAATCGCATAAACATTCTTTTCGATTTGAATCGGCTTTAATGGCTTACCTATAGTTAATGAACTACTAGCTGCTGACTTATTTTCACTGGGAGCAACAACAATAACTTCTGCAATTTCACTAAGTGATTTCGCGAGCTGAATAATTCCATCAGCTTTATAGCCGTCATCGTTGCTTATAAGAATTCTCATTTAAGAGATATTTAGAGTAATTTTATCTTTATTGACGCCAACTTTAACAGTACCGCCTTGACTTAATTTTCCAAAAAGAAGCTCATCAGCTAGAGGCTTACGAATTTCTTTTTCAATTAACCTTATCATTGGTCTTGCACCCATTTTTGAATCATAGCCATTTTCTGCAAACCATTTTCGAGCGTTATCTGAGACAATTAGAGAAACATTTTTTTGCTCAAGGACATCCTCAAGCTCAAATATAAACTTATTAACTACATAAACAACTACATCTTCGCTTAATGAATTGAAGTAGATAATTTCAGAGAGTCTATTTCTAAATTCAGGTGTAAAGGTTTTTTTAAGCTCACCCTCATAATCTAAAGAATGGTCTTGTTCATTAAATCCTATTGATGCTCTTTGAACATTTTGGGCGCCGACATTAGAAGTCATTACGAGAATAACATTACGAAAATCAACTTCACGTCCATTTGCATCAGTAAGCATCCCATGATCCATTACTTGTAAAAGAAGATTAAAAATATCAGGATGCGCCTTTTCAATTTCATCTAGCAAAAGAACGGCATATGGATTACTGTTTACTGCCTCTGTTAGAAGTCCACCTTCATCATAGCCAACATATCCTGGAGGAGATCCTATAAGCTTTGAAATTGAATGTCTCTCCATATATTCAGACATATCAAAACGCAATAACTTAACGCCCATGATTCTTGATAACTGCTTACAAATCTCAGTTTTACCAACCCCAGTAGGCCCCGCAAATAAAAACGAGCCCATTGGCTGACCAACTGGAGATAGGCCTGATCGGGAAAGCTTTATAGCAGTTGATAACGAATCAACAGCACTGTCCTGACCAAAAACACCCAGCTTTAAATCTTTTTCAAGGTTCTGAAGTTGAGATTTATCATTACTATTAACTTGTCTAGATGGAATACGGGCAAGTTTAGCAACAATATTTTCTATATCTGAAACCCCAATATTGATTTTCCTTTTTGATTTAGGAAGTATTTGCTGCAAAGCACCAACCTCATCCATAACATCGATTGCCTTATCAGGAAGGCGTCTATCTCCCATATGTCTGTGTGTTAGTTCAGCAGCAGAAGCAAGCGCTGCAGAAGAAAATTTAACCTTATGATGTGATTGATAATACTTCTTTAAACCATGAAGAATCTTAATGGTATCTTCTACAGATGGCTCTTCAATGTCAATCTTTTGGAAGCGCCTTGCAAGGGCATGGTCTTTTTCAAAAACTTTTCTATATTCTTCATAAGTTGTTGATCCAATACACTTAAGTGTTCCATCAGCCAATGCTGGCTTTAGAAGGTTAGATGCATCTAAAGAACCACCAGAGACACTACCTGCACCAATCAGAGTATGGATTTCATCGATAAAAAGAACAGCATTTTTATCTTTTTCAAGATCATTTAAAACTGATTTAAGGCGCTTTTCAAAATCTCCACGATACTTTGTGCCTGCAATCAATACGCCAACATCCAAAGAATAAATGGTTGTTTTCTTTAGGACATCAGGAACCTGGCCTTCAACAATTCTTTTAGCAAGTCCTTGAGCAATTGCAGTCTTTCCAACTCCAGCTTGTCCAACAAATAATGGATTATTTTTTCTTCGTCTTGATAAAACTTGAACCGTCCTCAAGACTTCTTCTTCCCTCCCAAGGAGTGGATCAATTTCACCTAACCTAGCCTTTTCGCACAAATTACTAGTGAAAGATTCAAGTGAAGAAGGCTTTGTTGGCTTCTCCCCCTCAACTTTTTTAGTTTCTTCTGGCGGTGTATCAGCTAATTGAGATGAAATCCCTTCCATGACATCCAACCTAGAAATATTATTAAGCTTCAGCATATACACAGCATGTGACTCTTTTTCAGAAAAAATACTCACAAAAACATTCATCGCATTGACAGAATTTTTTTGTGCAGATTGAGCTTGATAAACGCTACGCTGTAAAACTCTTTGAAATCCTACAGTTGGAACAATATCAATTTCAGCATCTTCAGAAATAATAGGTGTATGAGAATCTATATATTGCTCTAGTTCCGCTCTAAGTTCATCAATATTGACTCTTTTTCCTCTTAGAAATGTAATTACCTCATCCATATTAAGAAGAGCTAATAAAAGATGCTCAACAGTAACAAACTCAAGGCGACGGTTTCTCGCCTCAGTCATTACCATATTTATTTCTTGCTGCAGACCTTGTTCAATCATAGAATATTATTTATTTAACGTTGTTATTAGTCTTAATTTTAACATCTCTAAATAAAATTTGATTCAAATAATAATTTGATTTATGTGGTTTTTTATACTACTGAATTAACCTCAACTTACTTTCAAAATCCTCTCGATTATGGTAACCACCACAAAGCTGTCTATAACCAGTTAATGAAGACCTCGCATGAAGCACTCTCCAGTTGTCAAAAGTTAAAACCTTACCAGGTTCCAACATAAATTGAAATTGACGATTTTTATCATTAGCCAAATTATGAAAAACCTTGTAAGCCTCATAAAATTCATGCATTGATTCATTATCAAGTCTAAATGGCGCTCTATCATGATTATTAAAACTGACTTGAACGACCTTTTCTTCATCATTAACCCTAAATAAAGGCCTCTTAGCCTCTAAATATGTATCAGTCTTAATATATCTTCCAGGTATGTTGATTTTAGAAAGTATTTTGAAATATTCAGGATATTCAATTCTCATTTTTTCAGCAATTGCAAGCCCATCTACTAATTGATTTTCACCACCAACTGAATCTTTATTTAAGCAGTGAAGGGTTTGCAGTCCTGGAGCATCATGAACATAAGTCCCATCAGTATGAGGCTCAATTGAAAGCGATGTAAAGGCAGTATCATCTGGGTCTTCAAGCTTGTTATCCCAGACAGAGAAACCACCAAAAATTGAATTTCTTACATAAGCCATCCTTTCCATAAGTTCTTTTGTTGCATCAGCTGAAGCTGGAGTATCTGTTACCAAAACAAAGCCATTTGCCTGAATATGACCAAGCCATTTATTTAACCCCCCATCATCCATAAACTCATTGTAAGACATCTCTGGAAAAATTTTAATATCACTGACTGAATTCCAATAGGTGCCATCACTTAAAGCTTGGGCTGATGGTGAACTGACTTCAGACATAGAATGGAGTAAATCAAACGAAATACTACTTTCAGAATTATCTGTCCACTTAACAGTAATATTTTTTTTATTTTGGTCTACGATTGCCTTATTTATAGAATTATTTGGAGTCTCACTGAATACATCAATTTGACGCTGCTTTGAGTCCGGATGAAGATCAACTTCACTCTCACTATGATCCCTTATCCAAAGCCAAGGAAAACAGCTGAAAGTGCCATTATTCCAATACACATTTAAACCATCACTTTGAGGCTTTATAGATTGAATTATCATATTGAATCTCCAAAAAAACTATGAGTTAACTTCTCTTAAAACTGACATTAAGGGTTGATCGTTTTTACGAGAGTATTCTATCACTTGAGATACTTTAGTTTGTGCAACATCAAACGAATACGTTCCACATACTGCCTCGCCATCAATATGAATTTTAAGCATAATTGCTTCAGCTGCGAAAAATTCTTTATGAAAAAACCTCTTAAGCACTTCCACCACAAATTCCATCGATGTGTAATCATCATTCAATAAGAGCACTTCGAAACGATTAGGTATCTTAAGCTTCTGTTTTGAAGTTTTGATTTCAACTTGAGACATTTTTTAGTGAATTGATTTATTAATCAAGACTATTGTTGCAATAATCATTATGGCTATAGCAGGAACGAAAGTACTAAGTAATGGGCTAAAATCAAAACTTAATGCCAGTGCGCCTCCAATTCGAGAAATTAACTCAAAAGATAGACCTATTGCTACCCCAAAAAATATTTTTCTTCCAAGGGTAGCATCTCTAGTCGATCCAAAAATAAATAGCATTGCTAATAAAATCATTGCAATGAGGGTTATTGGTTTTACTAGTCTTTTATATAATTCAACCTCAAAAACTTCTGCCCTTAATTTATTATCTGTCAAAAACTGTATCTGCTTTAGAATTGTAAAAGTTGTTAGATCTTTTGGCTCCTTTTCAAGACTATCAATCAAATCTTGATCGAAAGCAACCCTTTTTTTATATAAATTACGTTCTTTTAGAGCAATATCATCAAATAAATTTGACGAATTAATGGAAAAAATATTTGTTGACTCCATATTAATATTTTGACCATCGAATATTGCACTTTTAGAATTTACAACTCTCTCAATCTCATTGGACTCATTATTAACCTCGATAACAGTGATGTCGTTAAATACACTCCCATCAACATTATTTTTAACATTTATAAAATTATCTCCATCT
>ENA-ORDR01001643-ORDR01001643.1-marine-metagenome-genome-assembly--contig:-NODE-1643-length-10158-cov-5.640313_pt1 | contig 10158 bp, 10 predicted proteins | sample MGYA00240993_ERZ508538 | MGnify/ENA primary metagenome ERZ508538 (study PRJEB26207, sample SAMN05421999) | marine metagenome | isolation source: Monterey Bay, California, USA | place: USA:Monterey Bay...
TGGTGATACAGTTGGAGATCCTTTTAAAGATACTTCTGGTCCTTCATTAAATATATTATTAAAATTAATCTCGGTAGTAGCTCTTGTAATCGCTTCTTCTTTATAAGAATCTATCAACTAAGATTATATTATTATGAAAAATTTATTTAATTTATTAGGAATCATTTTGATATCAATCTCAATTGTTTCTTGCGGTGGAGAAGAAAATAAAGAATCTATAGGACCATCTATAAATCAAGATCAGAAATTAGAGATGGAGAAAGAATATCCATACAATGTACGATGGATAAGTAATATATCTCCTTCTGATCTTGAAATAATAATTAGTTATGAAGAGGAATGTGAGGAAATTAGAGGTAAAGCTAATGAGGTTGAAAACTATGGGCAATGGAAAAGCGAGATGTATGGAAGATGTAATTAAATATAATTAATCTTATATAACTTATATTAATCGTTAAACATATTTTATTAAAATTAATTCGGGAGCAGCTCTTGTAATTGATTCATCTTTATAAGAAGACCTGAAAAACTAAAATTATATTATTATGAAAAACTTATTGAATTTATTAGGAATTGTTTTGATGTCAGTCTCAATTGTTTCTTGCGGTGGAGAAGAGAATAATAAATCTACAAAACCATCTATAAATCAAGATCAAAAATTAGAGAATGAGAAAGAATCAGTAGAGAAGATAAAGCCAAAATGCACTTCAGATGCAAAAGAGTTTCAAATTAATAATAATATAATAAGCAGTATTACTCTTTCTAAAATAGAATGTCAAGAAAATTATCATTTAGATTCTGAAATAAGAGATCTTCTCAATAAAGGTAATCAAATAACTTTTCTCAAAAACCAAGAAAATGAAGTAAGTGGTGAAACAGAAGGTTATAAAATAAAAATAGATGGAATCAGTCAAATTAGTAAGAATGAATATAATTCTAGTTTATATTATAACTCTATAGATTATAAAGAAAATCTGGAATTTTACGGTATTCTTGTTGTGTCACTAGATAGTGAAGAATTCTCAATAGAAATAAGAGGAAGTAAAAAGAAATAAAAAATTTACCTATTAGTATTTAAAAACAACTATTATATAGGTATTATTCTTTCTTCTCTTCAAATAATCCATGCATCTTAGCGTCAATCTTCTCAATAATAGATCCTAAATCTTCTCCATTCTCAGAAAAGTTTAAATCATCAACATCAATAATTAATAGATTTCCTTTATCATAATTCTCAATCCACTCTTCATATCTTTTGTTTAATTGAGTAAGATAATCTAACCTAATACTATTTTCATACTCTCTACCTCTTTTTTGTATTTGCTCTACCAAAGTTGGTACAGAGGCTCTTAAATAGATAAGTAAATCTGGACCTTCAACAAGAGAATCCATTAAACTAAAGAGTTCTTTATAATTATCAAAATCTCGAGTTGACATCAGTCCCATAGCATGAAGATTAGGAGCAAATATATATGCATCTTCATAAATAGTTCTGTCCTGTATAAACTTTTTGTTAAGTTTCTTAATGTCTATAATTTGTCGAAATCTACTATTTAAGAAATACACTTGCAAATTAAAACTCCATCTCTGCATTTCTTTATAAAAATCATTTAAGTAAGGATTATTCTCCACATCCTCAAAATGAGGATCCCATTTATAATGTTTAGCTAATTTTGTTGTTAGGGTAGTTTTCCCCGATCCTATATTCCCAGATATTGCTACGTGCATATTTTAATATATTTTTGATAAAAGTAAAAAAAGTTTATGTCTTAAAAGATTTATTTTATTCAGAAAATTACAATGTTAATAAGTTGTTTTTAATTTCAAGATGTCAGTAAATATTTTGGAGGAATTGTCTAACCTTGGAACTTTATACTGACCTCCTAATCTCCCATTATTTCTGAGCCATTCTGCAAATTGTCCTTTTTCTGCAACTATTATCTCAGGAGGTAAAAGACAAACTCCTCCTGATCTTTTTGCATCATAATCAGAATTTATCTCTCTTAATTTTTTATCTACATCCTTCATAAATTCCTTTTTTGAATTTGGTTCTATTTCAAACTCAATAATCCACTTATGTTGCGCAACTCCATCTTCCAAAAAAATAGAGGTTGCAATATAATCTGAAATACTACATTTGTGGATTAACGAACATTCTTCTACTGCTATTTCAGTATTTTCTACTATTAATTCTTCTCCAACAGAATTCAGGAAACTCTTAGTTCTACCAACAACTTTTATTCGATGTGGATTTAATGATGTAAAGCGAATTGTGTCTCCAATAATATATCTCCATAAGCCTCCATTTGTAGAAATTACAATTACATACACCTCATTTAACTTCACATCAGCAAGAGGCATTGCTTTCATCTCTCCATTATTATATTCTGATAATAGAATAAATTCATAAAAAATACCATAATCTAACATTAGTAGTAAATCCTTACTATCTTTTTGATCCTGAATTCCAAAAAACCCTTCTGAAGCATTATACCCTTCCAAATAATTCATTTTTTCAGAAGGGATGAATCTTTCAAACTGATTAATATATGGTCCAAAATTTACTCCTCCATGCATAAATAATTCCAAATTCGGCCAAATCTCTAAAATATTTTTAGCTCCAGATTTTTCAATCATTCTATGAAACAATACTAACATCCAGGAAGGAACTCCTGTGATATTTGTTACATTAGAGTTTAACGCTTGATTGCACATCTTATCTAGTTTCTTATCCCAATCTTTCATTAATACTGTTTCTAAATCTGGTACACGGTGCATATTTACCCAAAAAGGGAAATTGTCAATTAATAATGCAGACAAATCACCATCTGTAAATTGAAAGTTTGCATTACTCTCCTTACTTCCTCCTAACATTAATCCTTTTCCATTAAACATTCTTGTACTAGGAAAATTATTGCAATACAAAGAAAGCATGTCTTTTCCTCCTTTAAAATGACAACTCTTTAATGATTCTTCAGTGATAGGAATGTATTTGCTCCTATCATTTGTGGTCCCAGAAGATTTTGCAAACATCTTTACCTTCCCTGGCCATAAAACATCTCTTTCTCCTTTTCTTGTTTTTTCAATATATGGAAACATCTGCTCGTAAGTTCTGACAGGTATGTTTTTAGTAAAATCAGAATACGAATCTATCTCTAGAAAATTATGTTCTGCACCAAAATTTGTTAATTTTCCATTTTCAATCAAATATTGAAAAACTTTATCTTGTACCTGATTTGGATTATCCCGAAAAAAATCAATCTGATAAATTCTTTTTCTCATCATCCAAGAAAGAAAGGGATTTTTAAAAGGGATTTTCATCAATAATTTGTAATTTTATAGGCTATAAAAATACAAAAATATGATGACAAACACTCTAAAGAAGATGGATACCAAGCTGAAAGATGTGGTACAATATACACTTGATATTCATGGCGAAATTCATCAGATGAATGACTATATTGGTCAATCTATAAAAATTGAGTGGGATGGGAAAGTTATTTGTAGTTGCGGAAAAGTAATGAAGAAATTTTATCGTTCTGGATTTTGTTATACATGTTATTGGGAATCTCCTTTTGCATCGCAAAGTATTTTTAAACCAGAACTTTGTACTGCACATTTAAATATTGAAGAAAGAGATTTGGAATGGGAAAAAAAGTTTCAGATAGCTCCACATTATGTATACTTAGCCAACTCAAGTGGAATAAAAGTTGGGATTACAAGAGGATCACAAGGAGTGATAAGATGGATGGATCAAGGAGCTAGCCAAGCAATATTACTTGCAGAGGTTCCAAACAGAAGATTTTCTGGAGATATTGAAGTGTCCTTAAAAAGATTTGTTGATGATATAACTAATTGGAGAAAGATGCTTTCTGGAGAACCTAATCCAGTAGATTTGGTCAAAATGAAAGAAGAACTTTCAGTTCATGTTCCAGAGGAATTGAAGCAATATATATTACCTAATAATACCGTGACTGAAATAAAATATCCGGTTACAAAATATCCTAGAAAAATAAATAGTACTAAACTTGATAAAACTCCAATAATAACAGGAGAACTTGTAGGAATAAAAGCACAGTATTTATTATTAGATGGGGATAGAGTATTTAATATTCGTTCTCATGAAGGATATATTGCTAACTTTTCCGTTTCCAAAATAGCAAATCAAACTTCTTTATTCTAATGCACTTCCATAATGAAAGGAATACGTGCCTGTATTTTTTCTTTTGAATTTAGAAACTCTAACTGATTAATCATTTTTTCTGAAATACCCAGAAAATCAGGTAGCACAATATTCTGTTTTGCGGAAAAACTCTCAATAAATTCCTCAAACATATCTGTTTTCTTTGGAAGTGTAATAATTCTGTAATCCTCTAAAGATGATAAATCAGCAGCACTTGCAATCGCATCTTCCAACCCTCCAATTTCATCAATAAGTCCGATAGAAAGAGCGTCTGCTCCGCTCCAAACTCTACCCTGTCCTATTTCATCTACCTTTCGGACAGGAATTCCTCTCCCTTCCGAAACATGAGTGATAAATGTTTCATAGATATCTTCTACTGAATTCTGAATAACATTAAGTTCATCATCACTTAATTTTCTGTATCCATTAGCAATATCAGAATGTTTATGAGTCTTTACTGTTTCAATATAAACACCTAATTTCTCATTCAAAAAATTCTTGGTATTCGGGACTATTCCAAATACACCAATAGATCCTGTAAGTGTACTATTATTTGCAAAAATTTTATCAGCATTACAAGCGATATAATACCCTCCACTTGCTGCATAGTCTCCCATAGAAACCACAACCTTTTTCTTCTGTTTCGCCAAGTTTATCTCCCTCCAAATGATTTCTGAAGCTAAAGCGCTTCCTCCTGGGGAATTTACTCTTAAAACTATCGCTTTTACATTCTCATCTTCAGATGCTTCTCTAATTGCTTCTACAGTAGTCTCCGAACCAATAGTATTATAACTGCCTTTGCCAGTATTAATCTCTCCTGTTGCATAAATAATAGCAATTTTATTATCGCTAACAGAAGTTTTAGGATTCTTTACTTTCATATAATCTGTGAGAGTAATTTCATGCTCCGATTTATCTTCTAAATCTGACAAAATTTGATCTTGATATGCAATTTTATCAATTATTCCGCTTTCTAAACATTTTCTTGCTGAACTCAAATACATATTATTTATCATTTTATGAATTTCTTCTGAAGTAATACCTTCTCTTTCAGTTGCAATACCATCAATCATATAATCAGAAATAGAATTTAAAAGTTTTTCAATTTGTTCCCTGTTTTCATTACTCATTTGATTATACATAAATGGTTCTACAGCTCCTTTGAATTTTCCATGTCGGATAATTTGAGCCTCAATACCTAGTTTGTCCATCAAACCTTTATAAAACATGATTTCTGCACTCAATCCTTTTAACTCAATGATTCCCTCAGGATTTAATGCTATTTTATCTGAAACAGATGCTAAATAATAAGCAGACTGGCTGTAACTATCTGCATAAGAATAAATAAATTTTCCGCTTTCCTTAAAATCTAATAACTTATTACGAATTTCTTCAATCTGAGAAAAACCAGCATTCACTGATGAAAAATTCAGATAGATTCCTTTTATCTTATCGTCATTCTTTGCTTTTTCAATATTATCTAAAATATCTTTAAACTCTACACTTCCTTCAGTAGATGAATTGAGAAGATCTATATCACTAAATGGATTGTCAGAAGTTCGATCTAGAATAGGATCCTTAAATTCAATCTTCAAAACTGAATTATCTTTTACAACCACTACCTCTTCTTTTGGAATTAAGTAGAAAATGAAAACAATAACTAAAACAAATAAGAAAATCATTGCAAGAAAAGAAGATAAAGTGTTTCTTAAGAAACTAGAATTAAAACATTTGGAGATTATGAAACGAAAGAAAGATAAGATGTTTTTAAATAAGTTTTTCATGTTATAAATTTTGAGATGTAAAACTACAAAAAAATATCATCTAGTAAAGTTTCAATTCCTATATTTGAAACTCAATAATCATGAATACTGTTTACATACAATTAGGAAGTAATATAGGAGAAAGAGAATCTTTTATTACAAAAAGCATGCATAAAGTTGAAGATGATATTGGAAAGATAATAACAGCATCATCTATTTTTGAAACTACTGCATGGGGAAATGAAAATCAAAATAACTTTCTGAATTCTGTTATAGAAATTAAAACTCCATTTGACGCATTTACTATTTTACAAAAATCCCAAGAAATTGAAAATAATCTTGGTAGAGAGAGATCTGATAAATGGGGAGAAAGAACCATTGATATTGATATCTTGTTTTATAATAATAAAATCATAAATACAAAAGAATTAACTGTTCCACATCCTTTAATTCAGAAGAGGAAGTTTGTATTAGTGCCCCTATCGGAAATTGCTCCAAATTATATGCACCCTATATTAAAAAAGAATATCTCTACTTTGTTATCCGAATGTAAAGACACTCAAAAAGTATTAGATTATGAAATTTGATTTTCTGACAATAGAAGGAAATATAGGTAGTGGAAAAACAAGCCTTGCGAAAAAGATTGCATCCGATTTTAACGGAAAACTAATATTAGAAGAATTTGCAGACAATCCGTTTTTACCAAAATTTTACAAAGATTCTAAACCAAACGCATTTCCTTTAGAACTCTTTTTTATGGCAGAAAGATTTAATCAGCTAAGCGGAGAGAAAAGTGAAATAGATTTGTTTTCCGAATTTACAGTTTCTGATTATTCTTTTTTTAAATCAAAATTATTTGCACAAAATAATTTGGAACAAGATGAACTAAATTTGTTTAATCGATTATATAATATTATGTTCTCTACGGTAAAGAAACCCGATTTATTAATTTATCTGCATGCTGATATAGAAAGGTTACAAGAAAATATAAAAATAAGAGGTAGAGAATATGAGAAAAATATCAACAACAACTATTTAAAGGAAATTGAAAAAAAATATTTTGACTATCTAAAGAAACAGAATGATTTCCCTGTATTAATGTTAGATGTGTCCAAACAAAATTTCATAGAAGATCATAAAATATACAATCAGATTATTACTGAAATAAAAGAATTTGAAGAAGATGTAAGAATAAAGAGTCTTATATTAGGATAGCCAGGAACTCAAATCTCTATCAACTAACTTCTCTAATGACCTAATCTCACCTTTGTAATACCTTTCTGTAATATCTCTTCTTGAATCTTCATTTAATTTTTCAGTTGGTTTATAAACAGATCTGAAAATTAACTTCACTATAAATTTTGGAAGATAGTCTGAAATTGCAAATTTTGGCATCAAATTATAATACCTCATCTTTTTTAGTATCCATCCCATCAGTCCACTAGGAATACCTGATACATTTGCTTTTTTAGAAGTATCTATCTCTACATTTTCATCAACTTCTAAAAACTTAAAAATATCTTTTAATGTTTCTTTGGTATTCTTTACAACATCTTCAAAAAGATAAATTTTAATATTTTTTTCAGAGAACAAATCAAAATATCGTTTTAACTGAACAGAATAATACCCTTTCTCAATATAATGATATAGTGGGCTCCAATTATCTTTTATTCTTTTATTTTCTAATTCAATTGCTTCTTGAAAAGTAGCTGCATCTTCTCTATCCGCTCTTTTAGCATGTAAATAGTTAGAATACGCCCTATCAGTTGGTTGTCTTAGAATGGCAATAATTTTCACATTTGGCAGATGCTCTTTTATTAGTTGAGGAGCTTTCGGATTGTAAATATATGCAGGAGAAGCTTCTCCAATTGCTTTTTCATTTTTTACATCATCAAACATTGCAAGATAGTCGTTTAATGTAGTTAGTTTCTTGCTCTTTGATCCTAAAATTTTATACTTATTCTCTTGCTGAAAATTATTAAAGAACATAGGTTCTTTAACCTTAGTCATGAAAATTTCAGGATGTTGTTTTAGGTAGGTATATAAAGAAGTTGTTGCCGCTTTCATGGCTCCAATAACAAGAAAGTTTGGTTTCTTTTCTACCATCTGTTTTTATACAAAAGAACCCCAAAAAATGGGGTTCAAAAATTTTTAATAGTGTGTTTTATTTTGTAAGAGAGATAAATTTCTCATTTTCTCTATAATTTAGAAACTCTAAATCTTTTTGCGCTTGAGTTTTATAATCAAAATTTGAATTTATTGCTTTTTCTAAATTTGTAAACAAAATTGTTTCGTTTCCTCCTCTTGCTCCTGCAATAGCATTTAAGTAATAACATGCAGCAGTTTTTTCTGAACAAGTAGTATTGTTATTACCGTTTAATATATTTACCAAAGTTGCATTATATGTTTCCTGTCCTCTATAATATCTAGATGCTGATCTATAATCTCCCTTTCTTATACTTAAAATTGCTTTATTATGATCACTATCATTTGCCTGATTAAAAAACTCTTCTGCTTTAATCAAATCTCCATCCCATGAAGCAACTATTCCAAGATTATTTAAAACATCTGGATGATTTGCTCCTCCATTTTCTATTGCTTGATTTAAGTAGTCTATTGCATTTTCTTTATCCATTTCCAGAAGATATATACAAGCAATATTATTATATGCTCTCCAATCGTTATGTAACTCTATAACCTTAGCATAGATCTCTCCTTTTCTATCAATGTTTTCTTCAAAAGTAGCTGCACATAATAACTCATCAACTGATAATTTCGAAGGATTAGTTGAAGAAAGTAACAGAATTTCTTCTCTTGTCTTTTTCGGTAAATAAGAATTAATTGTAATCTCAGATTTCCTTAAGTATTGTAAAACATCACCTTCCAAAGCGTCATATACCTGTGCCATATCCTGTAATAATTCTCCTCTTTCTTTCTGGGTCTTTTCTTTATTTCTGTTGGACAAGCTTAAAATAGTACTTTTTTCATCAATTGTAGACTTCTCAACTAATTTGTTAAATCCATTCCAATCAGCACCAGCAGAAGATAATTTATAATTATCATCTTCAGAAGATCCATCTGCTTTAAGTTTTTTCAGTAAATATTTCGCGTAATTTAAAGTGCTGTTTTGCCTGTCATCAGAAAGTTCTGTATTTATTTTTTCTGTTCCCTCAGGTGAAGCTGAAGATTTTATAACAAAAGATTCCGTTTTATATCCTAGCTTTATAAAATCTTGTAGTTTCTTTACATCATCATCACTTTTTTCTGTGGTTCTAATATTACTTTTATTCACTAAAAAGTATATAGTAGCTGTCTCCGAAACAGTTTCTACTTCTTTATATCCATGATCCGCAACTGCAACAATCTCATCATTCTGTACTCTCATTGATGTAGTAATAACTCCAGAAGCAATAGTAACAGGTCCTAACACTTTATTATCATCTTCTAAAGTAGCTAACGCTCTAAGTTCTAATGTAGAATTTAACATCTCATCAGTATAACCTATTTTATCAGAATAGGTAAATTCTCCTCCAGACTCAAAAAATATTGTAGCGTCTCCTCCTGAAGCCTGCTCTCCTTGCAGAGTTATTGATTTTAATTTAGACTCCACTCCATTTTCATCAATTATTACAGGTGTTATTTCAACTATTGCTTTCTTAGCAAAATATTTTTCTGGAAATGTTCCTTTTAAATCAACACTAAGTTGTCCGCCATGAACCTCTGGTATCGTTGGTGTTTGCTCGTAAACTACCTTGTTGTAATCAGAAGCCATCTTGTCAAGTCCACATCCTAAACATGACATTATAATCATGGATGTTAAAAATATTTTAATATTATTCATTTTTTATAATTTTATAATTAATGCAAATATATCATTATTGATACAAAAAATAAAGTCTGAAAGCCTTATCTTTATATTTGAATATTAACACCTTACTTAATACAAAAAAAATGAGTATACTTGTAGTCTAATTTATCAGAATTATGTACAGGTATATTTTACTTATCTTTTGTTTTGTAATATCTAATAATCCTCTGTTTTCTCAGGAAAATACGGAGGAGAGATCATCTCATTCTGCTCTGAAAGTAAAAGATACAAAAAAAGAAAAGAGTGCTAAAATAAATTTAAAAAAAATCTCTTATAAAGAATTATTTGTAAATACCGATCTTAGTATTTTGATTGGATCTACAAAATTCTTTGGAGATATAGAT
>ENA-ORDR01001647-ORDR01001647.1-marine-metagenome-genome-assembly--contig:-NODE-1647-length-10150-cov-2.705748_pt1 | contig 10150 bp, 16 predicted proteins | sample MGYA00240993_ERZ508538 | MGnify/ENA primary metagenome ERZ508538 (study PRJEB26207, sample SAMN05421999) | marine metagenome | isolation source: Monterey Bay, California, USA | place: USA:Monterey Bay...
CTAGAAGTTATTTTTCTGTTTTGTAAGTCATCAATAAATACATCAAAGTTTTCGTCAAAAGCAGTGCCATATTGTTTCTTTAACTTTGCTTTTCCTTTAGGAGTTAACGCCATCTTCTGTGCTTTTCTAAAAGCAGCGTTTACTATAGCTGTTTTACCTACTCTGTCCATTCTTTTAAATTGAGATAAACCTAAAAGTTTATCTACTGCTCTTGAAATCTCAACACCAGAAGAAAAGTTTTCCATTATTAACTGATCTATGTTTAGATCCTTTACAATGTCTACTTCTTTTCCTAATAGACCATCTATAGTATTTCTAATACCGTAACGCCAAGCAGCCATTGATACATCTGCTAACTGAGTAAGAGCAGATAACGGGTTAGCTAACAAAGAAGCATTAACAATATTCTTATAGTTCCTAGCCCAGCCAGAAGACATAGACTTATCTGCGTTTACAAAGATAGCCTCTAGTGATGACTTTAATGCTACTTCAGTATTGGAATCCATACCTGAATCAGCTAGTTCTTTCATTAAACTCCTACTAGACTTGTCAAAATCTATACCATATTTTCCTTTGGCTATCTGTTGAGCATGTTTATTCTTACCTGCAGTATTAAAGAAATTGTTTTTTTCTATTAACTTTTGACCATCCATAAAATACTTAAACGTACCTTCAAGAGGGTTTGCGTAATACTTCTGCATCTGTTTATTTACTACTTGTATTTTTCTAGCACTTAAAAATGTTTCTCGTTGAGCATTCTTAGATCTTTTAGATGCGTAAAGTCTTTTAGTTTTAGGATCTGTTCCTACTTTTAAACCACGTAAAATACTTGTAGTAATAAATTCTTTATCCTGTGCGCTTAATTCAGACTTATTTACTTTTAATACTTTAGCTCTAAAGTCTAATGCTTTTTCTACTGCTCCTTTAGCATCTGGGTTTTTATTTAAAAACTTATTTAACCCTGCAAAGTCTGCTACAACACGAGGAATATAAAAAGGATTGTCAGGTAAGTCATAGTATTTACCTAACTCATCACTCATATTTTTAATCTGAGCTTTGTAATTATCAAATGCTTTACCAGAATCAGGAATATACTTCTCTAGTAATTTACGAGCAGAACCTATAGTTTTTTTGTTAGCATTTAACAGTAAATTATCAAACTCTTCTTTAGCATGTTTAGGTAATTTTTTATAAGCCTTTAACAAAGGTTCAGAATTTTTAATTCTTTCTACACCTTTCGAGTAGCTATTAAAAAAGTAACTGTTAACTTTGTTTTTTAACCTATTGTTTAATCCTAGCTTTGCATCTATTTTCCCAATACCTTCTATAATAGGAGTTATATATTTATTTACAGTAACATCACTTTGAATTGTTTCTGCGTTTATATCTGCCTCTGCTATTTTCCTAGCTTCTGCTGCTTCTGCTTTGTTCTTAGGTACTTTAGGTTTGTTAGGAGCAGCACTAACTGCTTCAACCAACTCTTCAGGTGTCATGTTTAATTCATCTTGAACAAATTTACCTACATCTTTAAGAGGCACATCTTGTTCTATTGCTTTATAATAAGCGTCTTGTATTTCATCTGCTTTGTTTTGAGCAGTTAGTTTTTTAAGACCAGCAGCAGTTTGTCCTGCTGATCCTCCTCTAATTAATCTAACTAATTTTTCTCCAGCAAAACCTAAACCTAAACCAGCACCACCAGCTACTGCAGTAGTAGTTAATAACTGTCCAAGATCAACATCTCCTTTGTCAGCATATTGCTGTAGCAAATCGTACTCAGCACCAAACAAAGCAGACGTAATTCCAAGACCTACTGCTCCTGATCTAGCAAAACCAACTCCAGGTATTAATGTTGTAGGAGTAGCTAACGCACCTACTAATCCTGCAGAACCAGCAAGTAAAGAATTGTCTTCACCATAAGCTAACACTCCTAAATAATCTGCTTCTTGCTTCTGTTTATCTATTGTGTTAATCCTGTTTCTTCGTTCTCTTTCAGTTAGATTAAAAAAATCTTCACCATATAACTCAGTAACAGTTCTGTATTGACCTTCGTCAAATTTACCTACATCATACCATCCTTTAATACGTCCTATTTTAGCCAGTTTGTTCATGTCAGTAACGCCTTTGACATTCCAACCATAAGACAAAATGTCACTGGAAGAAGGAGCTTCAATACGTTTAGCATCTTCAGTAATATATGTAGGAGTTGTATCTTCAGCTTGTTCTGTTAAATCAACAACAGGTTGAGAAGCATTAACCCTAGCTTGATACTCTGCGTAAGTCGGTAGTTTTACAGCCATATTAAAAGTATACCTGAGTTCCAGTTAATAAGTCTTTTTCTGTAGGTTCTGCTGGTAGTCTCTCTGTATCGACCTCTACAGTTCGTTTTACAGGAGCCTTAGGAGGATTAACTCTTCTTCCATTTCTTGCTGCTTCATCAGCAGACATTGTTCTACCTGTCACTACTATCTGACCACTAGCATTAGCTATAACAACTGTAAACCCACCTTTACCATCTGGTTGTAAATAAGCAGACTCACCAGCTTCTCTATTAGCTGGTCTTGATAAACCTAAGCTAGTGTTGTTAGTTGTATCTAATACGCCTTTACGTAAGTAAGCTATTCTTAAAGCTGTAGGGTAAGTTAGGTTTTGATTTCCTGGCATATTTTGAACAGCTTTAGCCTCAGCATTTACTACTTGTATTTCGTAATCGTCTAACCCTAATTCTTTTCCAAAGTTTTCACCTAGTTTAATTTCAAACTCATCAGGAGTAGGTGCTGTACCTTTTTGTACTTCTATTGCGTCTGCTGGTAAAGTAAACTGATTACCTTGCTGATCTATGCCAACAGCCTGTCCGTATTCGTTATACCCACCTCTAATTAATTGTCCTTGATGTTCAAACAACACTCCTGTTTGACTCATAGTTTGCCTAGAAGCATCCCTAGCTGATGTAACCATATTTCCTACTTGGAAAGCTGCTTCTGTATTTCCTGAAGCCTGTAACTTATCCATTACTTCCTGTAGCTTATCAGGGTCTTTTAAGTCAGCAGCAGTCATGCCTTCAAATGCTTGACGCATCTGTAGAGCTTTAGCTAAACGAGGATCTTCCAGTTGTTCTGACTTACCGAACAAGCCACCTAAGATTTTTCCTTGAGTTCCTTCACCGCTTTGAAAACCCCTAACAGCACTGCTTAGTCCTTGACCACTTTGATATCCTAAAGCATATCCAGTAGCTGCCCCAGGCGTATCACGTAATCCTAATAGAGTTTGTTGATACTGTAAGTCTTTTCTATCGCGTTCTTCCTTCTGTCTGTCATAAACAATCTGTTCAGCAGAGGGTCCAAATAAAGATGAAATTGTACTAGCCAAAGTAACCTCCTATTCCTAATGCTTGTTGACCATCTTGGGTACCACTACCTCCACCTTCTGGTTTTGGAGCAAACATGCCATCTAATCCTTTACCCAGACCAGCTAACATACCACCTCGTACACCAGACTGCGCCCCATAAGACCCAGCAGAAGGTACAGCCCCTTGCATATACAAGCTACCTGCTTGTGCTCCAGCAGCAGCACGTAGTCTAGCTTCTTCTAGTGAGTCCATGTAGAGTTGTCTTCCAGGTTGTGTTGTAGCTTCTTGTAACTGCAAGTAACTAGCAGTAGGAGCAAGAGCTTGTTGCTGTAGTCCATAACCAAGACCAGAAGTTTGAGCAGCACCTCCAAACAAACCTTGACCAAACGCTATCTGTTGCTGTGCAGCTTGATCTGCTCCTGCTGCGAGTTGTAGATTACGTCTGTTACGAGATTCTTGTAATTGTTTAAGTAATGGATTACCACCAGCACCTACGCTTAAACCGCCCTGACCTCTACCAAAAGCAGTTCTTGATAGTCTCTCTTCTTCTTCTATGTCGTAAGGACGTAATGCATCCATTTGCTGTTGCATGAAAGTTTGTCTAGCTTGTTCAGGGCTTTGTGATAAATACTGTTGCCCTAAATTAAACAAACCTGCAGCAGCTTGATCGTATTGTGGCTGTAGTGCAGCAGCTTGTTCTGCTTGATTAAGACTACCACTATACAATCCTGTTAGTTGTTGTTGTAATGCTTGTATCTCAGGAGAGGCTGTATAACCTCCTGTCCCAGTAGTAGAACCAAAAGGATTAGCAACCATAGCAATAGGTTTAAACTGAGCCATACCTGCTGCTTTATCACCAGCAGCTTGTAATAAAGCCCCTTGCTTTCCCAAACCATCAGCTATCTTTTTACCTCCAAGATAACCACCTACTGCGCTAAATATACCCATCCTCTTATCCTCTTTAAATTAAGCTGTACGCTTCCACATATAAACTACGATGTACGGTTGTAAGTTCTTACCTGTTGCTGATTCACCAGTACTAGCTATTGTTGTTGTAATGTTTGCTGTAGCTGAATCAGTAGTTTTAGATGACGGTGCTTGAGCAGATCCACCACCTGTTTGACCAGGATCAATAAACAAAGCACCTTGATATCCATGTGTATGTCCAGAATCTACAGAAGTAGCTAGGTGAGTGTGTGCAGGTATAATTGAATCTTTAGTACCACCAGTTTCTCCGATAGTGTCGAAGTCTGAGTCACCTGAGTTAATACCTACTGGTACTTTACCTGCTCCGAATGCTACCCAAGTACCGAAGCCTAACAAGGTACCAGGGTTAGTAGCTACAGTAGCGTTCATGTAAATAGAACCAACTGGATAAGACGCTGCTAAACCAGCTTGAACAAAAGCTGTTGTAGCTAATTGTGTACTTGATGTTCCAAAAGATGCTGTAGGTGCTGATGGTGTGCCAGTAAACGTAGGACCATTTAGATTAGACTTAGATGAAATAGCAGAAGCAATAGCGTTGTACTCTGCGTCTATCTCTGAGCCTTTAATAATTTTATTTGGATCACCAGATGATAGTCCATCTTTCTGTGCAAAGTTAGTTGCTTTTGTATAATCAGACATACCTATCCTTAAATTGTTTTACCTGCTTTAACATAAATATCTATCTTTTGTATTGACAAAGGCGCAGCGTTAATATCTGCCTCAAAGCCTAATTGCATAATAGAACCTGAGCCACCTAAATTACTGTTGACTTCTTCAAGAACTAAACCACTAGAGTATTCTGCAATAGCGTATTCACCAATACCATACTGATAAACATTACCTGCTCGTAGTTTCTTAGTTATAGACCGATATGAGTTGATGTAATCAAAACCATACTTAAGTGCTACGTCTTGACCCACACCACCAACAACTACAAAGTTACCTTTCTTTAAAAACTTTAATGTAGTAGGACTACCTAAGTCAAAGTAGTTAGTGTAGTAACGTATTCTGTACTTTTCTGTGTCATCTAAAAACCCAAAGTATTTACCTATGTAACCGTCTTGTCCTAAAAAAAGATCGCCTGTATAAGTAACGTGTAATGCCGTAGGTTCGATGCTATCCCAAATAGTAGCCCTTGCTGCGCCATTCTGTAATCTACCTCGTAGATCAAAACAATAAACATACTTAGATGTAGGTAATGTTAATAAATAAAAAGCATCTTTAGGATAGTAAACACCTTTAATCTTTTCTTTGTTAGTCTCTGACTCTACAAATGCTACTAGCTCATCTCTTACGTTAAACGAGATGTCATTAATAGGTGCTGACTTTTCTTGAATGACTCGTGCAATACTTCTTACACCTGTCTCAGACAAGAACATAACATCAGTTCCTGTACTAGCTATACTGTCTCTAGCAACACAACCTATGTCAGTAATTAAATCAGCAAGTGTTAACTGAGTCACATCAATAGGGTTAGCGTAAACAGCAATGTTTCTTCTACCAAATATAATTAAGAAACCGTTGTGTGCTGCTAGTCCTACTACTTCGTCACCGTTAGGAAACACATCAATCAATGACAAGAAACCTGAGTCACCAGAAGATAAGTTAGTACCATCTAGTAAAGCACTAAAGTAAACTGTTTGTTTATCGTTAGCAATGTCTGCCCACCATGTCCTACCATAAGCACCTATAACTACATTAGGTTTAAAGTCAGAAGCAGAAGCATAGGTGGTAGGTACTGACCCAGCATCATCAAGTACGTTAAAGCCGTAAGCACCTGTGTGTGCATGATTTGCTCCTAGTTTGTGATAGACTAAAGGTAAGTGACCAGCTTGTGCAAAGTAAGCATAAGGACTAGCTGTTGGTCCCTCACCAAATACAATACTAGCACCCATCCAATCGTTACCTGTGATGCTGTAAGCTATCGTACCTGATCCTGCTGCATTAGCTACTGTAGTGCTAACTGCTGTGACTAATGTAGAAGCACCGCTTGCTCTAGTAAATAACTTGTTATTACCACCAGCAAACGTAACATCAGGGTTAGGTAGGTTATAAATAAAGTCAACACTATTAGACGCTAAGTCAGAGTTTAACGATGTGTTTACTTTAGTCCATCCACGCCTAGCACCTATACGACCAAACTTATCTATGACACAATTGTATGCTTCTAATGCATAGCCTGACGCAAGATCAACACTGCTTTCCTGTGTGTTAATACCAAGAAAGCCTGGTGCTGATATTGTCGATGACTGTAATTTACCAGCCATTAAGTTGCTGCCCAGACGTACTGATCGTTTTGTCTGCTTTCTGCCATAGCGATGTGATCTGCTAGTGACAAGTCTGCTAGTGCTGTTGCTTCTTGTGCAGCCAAACCACCGTCTTCACCACGTTCTGCTACAGCCTGTGCGTAAGCGTACTTAATAACAGGCTCAGACGGAACTAACAATCTTGTAGAAGCATCGGTTAGCTGTGGTTGAGGTTTGTATAAGTTAAAGTAAATGTTTTGTATTCCGTTAGGAATAGGATATAAATCTACTTGTGTATCTCCGTTATCATCTACACCGTTAAAGTTATAAAAAGATGGTTCTCCTTTTTGTGGATTTTCGTTTAACAGTAAAGTGTTCATTTGACTAGAGTTCTTAGGTTCTAGATAATAATCTTCCTCAGAATGAATAACATCCATAACCCTGAATCGTTGACCTGATCCTGTAAGGACGTAGTTAAACAAATCAGCAGATGTAGTAACTGTTAATGTTTCAGTCAGTACGTTCCACTGAAAAGAATCTTCTACAATTCTCTTAGCATCGTTAACAAACGTACTAATTAACTTAGAGTACGGAGTATCTGTTGGAGCAGTTACTTCATCTTCTCTAAGTCTTATCAGTACATTATTAACTAACTCTAAATAATTCATTATCTAAACCTTTTGGTTTTCTTTGCTATAGCTTTAGGTTGCTTAACAAACTGTTTACCTTTTTTATTACCTTTAGCTTTAGCTTTGTTAGTTGCTGTTTTCTCAGAAGCAGATAAACTATTCCAGGCTGCTTTAGGTAAATATCTTTTCTTACCTTTACTAGGAGAACCATCAGAAGTTGTCCATTTCTGATCGCCCCACTTCTTTAGGCTTTTCTGTGACTTCTTTAGAGGCATTACTTATAACCTCCTCCCTTAGCTTTGTATTGCTTTGCTAACATCTGGGCTTTACGAGCAGACCATTGACCAGCGTTACCACCTTTACTCCCAGCTTTAATCTGCTCGAACAACCTTTTTCTCATTGTAGGCTTAGTATAATTACCAGCCTGATTAACCTTAGACTTAGTAGCCACCGCGTACCTTTTTAGCTTTAGTCTTTTTTTTCATACATTTACCTGCTTTTTTACATTTAGCTGGTGTCTTACAAGTTGAACAAGTTTTCATGGTTATCTCCTAAGAATGAAATTGTGTTGCTAGTGATGGTTTTAATTCCATAGTAACTATGTAAGTAATCGTGCTTGATGCGTCACTGTTTTGTACTCTTAATTTATCGTTTTCTTGCAAGTCTATTTGTAAGTCTTTTAATAATAAATACTCACCGTTAGTAGCTTGTAAAGACTTAGCATGAGCTAGTGGATACTCAACCTCTGCGTGACTGTCGTACCAATAAAGATCAGCGTTTGCATTACCTGCTGTAGCTAAGATATAAATCATGTGTATCTCAGCAGTGTTCTTTGCTGGGACAGTGTATGTATCAGCCTTTGCGCTATCGTTTGTTCTTGTTTTTACGGCTGTTACGCTTCTTGCCATGAATTAATCTTTCTATTGAGTTGACAAACCCTGCCCAGATCTCTTGTGGGCTAGGAAGTAACCAGCCTAATACTAGTAACAACAAGTACCACATAGGTACATTAGTGTTATTCTGAACTAAACTTTCTACTTTCTCTGATGTAATACTGCTATCATTATCCTTCTTACTAACAGAAACATTCTCTGCTTCTATCTTTGTGTTCTCTTGATTAGCAACTACTTGTTGTGTATTCTCTTTACCTACTTGAGCATTAGCATTAACATTAGTACCAGACTTTCCTGGCATAACTGCTTTAATTAAACCTAGTGAACTACAACCTTGTATAAGTATTATACCACATATTGACAACAAAGTCAAGTATTTTATTGTCATCTGCCTAAAATAATATCTACTAACCAACCAAACGAAGCACCTAGTATCAGTAACAATACACCAGCACCTTTCCATTTAGTCATCACATCAGTTACACACTTAACGTCAATGCTTAACTGCTCCATCTGACGTTGTAAAGACTCTACCTGTGCTTCTAACTTACCTAACTGCTTGTCGTTATCCATTACCATTTCACCTTATTAGCCCAATATGCTGCTGACATCTTACCTTTAGATATGTTCTTAGCGTGTCTTGCTTTAAATGATTTACGTCTAGCTTTTTCTGACGCAGACTTAGGTGACTTACCTGCACCAGATACTCCCTGTTGACCAAACCTTATAGTCTTAACCTTGTCACCCTCTTTAGCTACAACAACGTGTGACTTCTTAGGATGTGAAGGAGTTCTCTTGGGTTTATTAAAACCTGAAACTCCTGCTCTTTTTAATCTGCTATCTTTTTCTGCCATTATCTTTTCTTTCCTTTATGTAGTCCATGCTTTGCATGTTGTTTACCTTTTGCAGTAGCTGCTCTTTTCTTTTTATTAGCTGCTGCTAATTTAGCTTTACCTTTTTTAGTACTCTTTAGTTTAGCAATAGTTTTCTTTGGAGCATATACTTCACCTGTCTCAGAACTCTTCTTACCTGAAGCCGTTGTCCATTTCTGTTTAGTCCATCTAGTCAGACTTTTTTGTTGTTTAGTTTTTGCCATTACCTTGTCTTTTTACGTACACAATTATTTACGGTCTTACTTCCTTTTTTCTTCACGCCTTTTTTTACGTATCCAGTCCAGCAAGATGATTTCTTTTTAGTTCTTTTATTTGGTAGAGCCATTACTTCTTATGTTTACATTGAGTCTGCTCAAGTCTAATAAGATCTTTTTCTAAATCTACAATTCTATCTTCACACTCATTTATCAATTTTATCTTCTTCTCCAGTCTAGATTCTATAACTTCTATATCATCCGACAACTGTGCTATCTGACTGTATGCTATACCCATTGTGAATATAATACCTATGATCCAGATTATATTACCAATATTTAGCGTTAGGTCTTTCATCATTTCTTGGATTTGTATCCACCTCCGTTAGCTTTGTAACGTTTAGCAAGCATTTGAGCTTTACGTGCAGACCATTGACCCGGTGCACCACCTTTACTACCAGCCTTGATAGAATTAAATAATCTTTTACGCATTCCCGGTTTAGTGTAGTTACCCGCTTTGTTTACAGTAGACTTTTTAGCTGTAGTGCTTTTTTTTGCCTTTGCCACTATAATTACCTTTTAGCTTTTTTAAGGTTATTTACTTGTGACTTAACCATACCACCCATATTGTAAGACATTACACCTTTTTTAGCCATGCCGCCTTTACTCATGTAACCCATTTTATTACGAACAGGTGTAGGAAGCTTTTTTAAACCTTTTTGATCAGGTTTGGTAGCTTCTAGTCCACCTTTAGCGTAGCCTTTTTTCTTTTTAGAAACAGAACCACCTTCGTTCATGTTTAACATTCGCTTTAATTGCCGACTAAAATCTAAAGGACTTGTCCCATCTTTAAATTTAAAGTTTCTATATTTACCTCATCGTCTAGTGTTAGTGTAATTAATGCGCTCGCAGTCTCTATACCTGCTTTTTTTAGAACTAAAGTGGATGTTCCATCACCTTGA